>Ga0116187_1000572_pt1 | contig 43372 bp, 36 predicted proteins | sample AD_JPNNA6_MetaG_FD_89755 | JGI IMG/M metagenome (GOLD analysis project Ga0116187, IMG submission 89755) | Active sludge microbial communities of municipal wastewater-treating anaerobic digesters from Japan - AD_JPNNA6_MetaG | ecosystem: Engineered > Bioreactor > Anaerobic > Digestate | place... | reverse complement strand
CAGCCGATGATCCGCGCGAAGAACATCACGAAGGCGTTGACCACGCCCTGGATGAGCGTCATGGTCACCATGTCGCCGTTGCCGATGTGCGAGACCTCGTGGGCCAGCACGCCTTCGGCCTCGGAGCGGTTCATGGTGCGCAGAAGCCCGCTGGACACCGCCACGAGCGAACGGCTCTTGGACGGACCCGTCGCGAAGGCGTTGACCTCGGGCGACTCGTAGTAGCCGACTTCGGGCATGGGCAGTCCCGCTTCGCGGGAAAGACGGTTGACGGTCTCGTAGGTCCAGTCGAGGTCGGCGTTGCCGGTGTTGCCGTCGATCAGCTGCACGCCCATGCTCTTTTTCGCCATCCAGCGCGAAAGCTGGAGCGAGATGAACGACCCGACCATGCCCCACACCAGGCACATGACCGCCAGCGCGCCCAGTTGCAGCTGGCCGCCGCGCGTGACCTGGCCGATGCCCGGGAAGAAATAGCCAAGGACCATCATGACGATGGAGATGGTCACCACCACCAGGATGTTGGTCAACAGGAACAGGAAGATTCGTTTGCCCATGATTTTTCTCCTTCTCGAGTCTGGAAACGGTCTCACCAGCATTTCTGCCCGCGCAGGCCGGAGAAGGTCTCGTGCTGACGGCTGCGTGCACCGGCCCCAATGGCCGGCGGGTTACTCCCCGGCCCATATGAGTACTAGTCCGAGCTCCGACAGTCAAGCGGGAATGTAGCGGCATGGCGCCACCGCGATGCGAAACGCCCCGCTGCACTACATTCCCCGCTATCCATGTCCAAGACGCCCATTTCCAAAGCCGGTTGGCTCGCTCTCAAAGCCGAACTCGACCAGCTCATCGAGGTCGAACGCCCCCGCGTGGTCGACGAGGTCGCGTTCGCCGCCGCGCAGGGCGATCGTTCCGAGAACGCCGAATACATCTACGGCAAAAAACGCCTTCGCGAGATCGACCACCGTTGGCGGTATCTGTCCAAGCGTCTGGAGAGCGTGGCGGTGGTCGACACCCTCCCCGACCAGGTCGACGAAGTGCGGTTCGGCGCCACGGTGAAACTGGTGGCGGGCCCCAAGGCCATGACCGCGACGATCGTGGGCGAAGACGAGATCGACCCTGCCCAAGGGCGGATTTCACTCAAGAGCCCCTTGGCCAAGGCCCTGATCGGCAAGAAGAAAGGCGAAATCGCCGAAGTGGCCACGCCACGCGGCGTGGTGGCCTGGACCATCGAGGACGTCAGCTACTGAAGCTCAGGCGGCGGGAGCGCGGCGCTGGCGACGGATCAGCACGCCCGCCACGATCAGGCCGACACCGATCCAGGTGAGCCAGCCCACCGGTTCGTGGAAGATCCACATTGCCGCCGCCATGGGAAGCGCCGTTGCGACTCCGGTGGCCACGGCGTTGACCGATGCGGCGCCTCCGCGGCGGAACGCGGCCTGCATGAACATGAATCCCATCACGTAGGTGGCCCCGAACAGCATGCCCGAGGCCACGCCCTGGAAGCTCGCCCCCAGATCGGCCACACCTTTCCAGGAGACGGCCGACACGGAATAGGCGCACCCGGCCCAGATCGACAGGCGGTCGGAGTGCTTGGGCAGAAGCAGCGCGGCCAGGACGACCACCACGAGGAGCAGGGCGAACCAGAGTCCGCCCCAAGCTTCGGGGGTGGCCGTGGCGGTCCGACCGATTTCGCCCACCAGGCAGGCCAGCACGCCCAGGGCCACCAGCGCGATGCTTCCGGCGCGCACGCCCAGCACGGCTTCCTTGCGCAGCCACGCCATGCCCACCGCGGTGAACACGATGTGCAGGCTGGACAACGGCTGCACCAGCGACAGCAGGCCCGTCCACAAGGCGGCGTAGTAGCAGAACGTGCCCAGGGCACCCACCCCGATGCCCAGCCACCACATGGGTTGCTCGGCCACGCGCCAGGCGTCGGGCGCGACGCGCCCGTGGCGTTCGTGGCCCAGCCATTGGAGGATGGTTCCTCCCGACAGCAACACCGCTCCCAAGAGCGCCAAGACGATCGATCCCCAAGCGTTCATTCGGACTCCGGATACAGAAGGCGGTACGTCCAGTAGTTGGCCATGCACTTCTTGACGTAGTCGCGGGTTTCCCAATAGGTGATTTCTTCCGACGCCTGCTCGATCGGGAGCTTCAGGAATCCGTCGAACCAGCGCATGGCCGGCGCCGGACCCGCGTTGTAGTTGGCCAGGATCAAGGGGAGTTGACCTTTCCAGACCCGCGCCAGATCGCGCATGTAGGTCACGCCCAGCTTGATGTTCACGGCAGGATCCGTCAACTGGTCCACATGGAACCCGGCCAACCCCGCCTTGCGGGCCATGGCCTTGGCGGTGGCCGGCATGAGCTGGAGCAGACCGGTGGCCCCCACCGGCGACTTCGCGAACCGGTCGTAGGCGCTTTCCTGGCGCATCACCGCGTGCACGAACGCCGCGTCCAGGATGGTGTCGCCCGCCAGGACGGGTTTTGTCTCGGCCAGGTAGGGCATCGGGTAGAACCGCCGCATCACCGGCTTGGAAAGCCGGGCGATCTCGTCGCCGGGCAGCCGCCCCAAAAGCCTTCGCAGGCGCGGAGTGGCGTCCTTTTCCATCCCCAGTTTTTGCATCCAGATCACCAGGGCCAGTTCGCGCGCCCCGCTGGGACCCACCGTGCGGTCCAGTTGTTTGCCCGTTTCGCGTACGAGCCAGTCTTCGCCCACCACCTGGGCGCACAGGTAGCGCACGAACGCGTTGGAATCCGCCTTGAGCAGGGCCACCGGCTGGGCGCCCGGCCACACCAGCTCGGAGGTGTCCAACGGGATCGCGCGCAGCGAATCGGCGAACGCCGAATCGATCCCCAGCCGTCGACGCGCCAGATGTCCGTGGAAGTTCCAGGGCACCGCCTTGGCCAGCGCCGTGTATTCCGCCCGTGCGGCCGAATCGCGTTCCAACAGTTCCAGCGAACGCGCCTGGAAGTACCACGCCGCGTCCTTCTGGGTACCCGACGCCTTGAGCTTTTCCGCGGCCAGGATCTGTTCGGCCTTCTGGTGGTCGCCGATCCGGAACCAGCAGTAGCCTTCGCGGAACCGAGCCCAATCCGCCCGCCGCCCGCCTCCGGCCTTCACCTTTTCGTACAGCGGCGTCGCCTCGGCGCAGTTCCCGGCGCGTTCGGCGTCCATGGCGCGGCTCCAGAGGATTTCCTGCGCCTTGGGCGATGCGGGCCACCTGCGGGCGTACTCGATCTGGGCCTCCTGGGCGTCGGCGATGCGCCCCACCCGCTCCAGGCCGCGCGCCAGCCACTGGAACGCCTGTTCTTCGCGCGGGTCTTCGGCGGCCTTGCGAAACGACGCGATGGCCAGCGACGCCTTGCCCAGCTCCAGGTGGATGCGTCCTTCCAGGATCCGGTCCAGCGAAGTCAATTCGCGCCGCGACGCCACGGAATCCAGCAACGCCTTGGCGGTGTCGGGGCGGTTGGCGGCCAAAAAGGCCCGCGCCAGCGCCAAGCGCGTCGCGTCGGACCGCAGGTAGGTGGTGTCGGATCCGAACAGCGCCATGCCGTCGCGGATCTCGGAAAGCGGCGGCGAATCCGACAGCCTCACCCGGAACAGGGTGTCGGCAAGGCCCAGGCGCCCGGCGCGCGCCGCGGTCTGCAACAACCTGCGGTTCAAGCGCAAGCGGATGGACGATCGCGCCGGTCCGGCGATCGCTTCGCGCAGGCCGTCGATCTGCGCGGTGTCGATCCGCGGACTCGACAAGAATCGGCGTTCCACCCCGGCCTCGAAGGCGAGCGTGGCGAAAGGGCTGCCGTCCAGCGCGGCGAGCGAATCGAGCAGGAACCCCGATCGGACGGGGTCGGTGCTCCAAAGGACCCGGGCTTCCCCCCAGGCCGCGAAATCGGCCAGCTCCGGGTATCGTTCGGCCACCGACCGCAGTTGGGCGACGGCCGATTTGCCCGCGCCGGGAACCTTCTTCCAGGCTTTGGAGAAGGCGTCGACAGGCGGGAGGGAAACGGCGGCCGCGGCGCTCGCGGCAAGCAGCGCGACACCAGACGCCCCCGCCCGAAGGATCGGGCGGCGGCGGCTCAGAGGATGTCCTCCCCCGATTCGCCGGTGCGGATGCGCCAGGCCTGCTCCACCGGGATCACCATGATCTTGCCGTCGCCGATCTTGCCGGTGCGAGCGGCTTCCATGACCACCTTCACGACCTTCTCCACCATCTGGTCGGGAACCGCGATCTCGAGCTTCACCTTGGGGATGAAATCGATGTGGTATTCCGCCCCCCGGTAGAGCTCGGTGTGGCCCTTCTGCCGTCCGAACCCCTTGACCTCGGTCAGCGTCATCCCCTGGATCCCCACCTTGAGCAAGGCTTCCTGGACGTCGGAGAGCTTGAATGGCTTGATGTAGGCCTCGACACGCTTCATGGACGGATTCCTCGTTCGACGATGGTTCAGGCGCCGGTGGCCTGTTGAGTTCACGGACAGAAATGGGAAAGATCATAAAACTCGGGGGGGTGGACGAGCCACAACCTTCTTGGTTCGCGGCGGGATTGCCGGGTTCGGCGATGTATTTTCCCGCGATGCCTCCAGAAACCGCCTCGCAAAAAACGTCACAGCTCAAGCCGCGCCTGTTCGTGGCGCTGGCCATCCTCGTCTTCGGATCGGCCCTGTTCCTGCCGTTCCTGTTCTCGGGTCCCGACACGCTGATCCTCGCGCAGGACCAGATCCGAGGCATCCCCTCGTGGGGCCTGTACGCCGAACAGTTGCGCAACGGCATCCTGCCGGTGTGGTGGAACAGCCAGCTGGGCGGGCATCCGGTCTACGAATCGCTCCCGGGCGAAGGCGTGTACCCGGTCTCCGTGGCCATGATGTTCTTCACATCCGCCATCAAGCGCGTGGGCCTGAGCTTCTGGCTGCACACGCTGCTGGCAGGCTTTTCCGCCTATCTGCTGTGCCGCAAGCACTACTCGCTGGGCCGCCAGGCGTCGGCCACGCTGGGCATCTTCTGGATGCTGGCGCCTTCCACCCTGTCGCTGGTCCTGGGCGGACACATCGGCAAGTACTGGATCCTGGCCATCCTGCCGTTCACCCTGCTCGGGTTCCTGCGCTTCATGGACACCGGCAAGATCCGCTGGGCGCTCCTGATGTCGGCCACGCTGGGCTGGATGATCTTCTCCACCCACCTGCAGCTGGTCTACTTCGCGCTGTGGGGGATCTTCCTGTTGTGGCTGGCGGGGCTCTGGTCCCTGCGCAAGCAGCCCAAGGCGCTCGCCGGGCGCGCGGTCGGATTCTGGCTGGCCATCGCCCTGGGGCTCGGGATCGGGTCGCCGGTCCTTTTGCCCGCGATGGGATTCGTGGAGAAATCCACCGTCCGCGGCGAAGGCGGCGAAAAGGAGACCCTCGAGCACGCCACCTCGTGGTCCATCCACTGGGAAGACCTTCCTTCGCTGGTGGTGCCGGAATTCGTCGGCGTGGAAGAAACCTACTGGGGCCTGAACCCCTTCAAGATGAACACCGAAGCCCCCGGCGCCGTGCTCCTGACGCTGGGAATCGCGGGATTGTTCTTCCACCGCTGCACGCGCTCCAAGACCCTGCTGTTGATCGGCGTCCTGGCGGTGATCTTCGGCCTGGGGGCGCACACGCCGCTGTTCCAGCTCTTCTACGAGTTCATCCCCGGGATCAAGAAGTTCCGGGCGCCTTCCATGATCCTGTTCTGGCTGGTGGCGGTATCCTTCCTGTCGGCGGCCATGCTGTTCGCCGCCCTGGACCGGCTCGAAGGCAAGGCAAGCGAAAAGACCCGCAAGGTCCTGCTGAACACCATCTACGCCATCGGCGGCGCCGCCGTGGTGTTCGCGCTCATCCCGTCCATCCCCTACGGCATCTGGACGTCCATCTTCTCCGAGGCCACGACCGGCCGCAACTGGGCCGCCAACCCCGCCGCCCAGGACGCGTTCCGCTGGGGCATGTTCCGGACAGGTCTTGTCGTGGTCGGCTCCCTCTGGGCGCTGCGCGCATTGCTTTCCGGCGATCTCAAGCGCGAAGCGGCGCTGGCGATCTGGCTGGGTCTGGGCCTCCTGGACATGTATTCCGTGGGTGGACGCTACGTGAAGACGATGACCATGGACCAGGCGTTCCCGCCCTCGCAGGCCGCCGAAGCCATCGCGCAGGTCCCGGGCAAGTTCCGCATCATGGACGTGCCCCCCGGCGCCTACCCCCAGAACTTCCACGACTTCCACCGCCTGGAGAACGCGGGCGGATTCTCCGACATCGAACTGTCGTGGGTCCACAAGTACCGCAACGCCGGTCTGTTCAACAACCTGATGCAAGGCCCGCAGGGCGTGTCGGGCAGCAAGCTGCTCGACATCTTCAACGTCCAGTACCTGCTCTTCAAGGACTCCCTGGGCCGCGAAGGCGTGCTCCCCAACCTCACGGTCCTGCCGCGCGCCTGGGTGGCCCCGCGCTGGAGCTTCGCCCCCGAATCGCAGACGGCCGCGCACATCCTGTCGCCCGCCTTCGACCACCGCAACGAGGTCGTCCTCCTGGAAGAAGACCGCTCCAAGGTCCCGGCCGCGGCATCCACCGACACCGCGCTCAAGGCGACCGAGGCCAAGATCGTGGAATACCTTCCCGGCAGGATCGTGCTCCAAGCCAACGCCGCCGCGCCGTCCATCCTGTTCCTGGCCGACGCCTGGTACTCCGCCTGGCACGCCACCCTCGACGGCAAGGACATCCCGGTGCTGCGCGCCAACCTCGCCTTCCGAGGCGTGGCCATCCCGGCGGGCCAGCACCAGGTGGTGTTCTCGTACCGCAATCCCGACGTCGTGCGCGCCTGGATGCTGGGCGGAATCTGTCTGCTCCTGACGGCCCTGCTGGGCGGAGTGGCCATCTGGCGGAAGTGGTGACGCTGCGCTGATTTTCCAAAGGGGGAAAGCGTCCCCCTCGCTGCGGCTCCGGCCGTGCGGCTGTGGTCCTGTACGGGCGAGGCATGCCTCGCCCCTACGGACGGGCGGCACGGCCGGGATCCTTCGCTACCCCCTCTCCGGGGTGGAACCCCGGACCCCTTCTTTCCGCCACCCTGGCGGGTGGCGGGCTTTCCACGGTGTCTAACGACATCATGGTTGTCGACTCCGTCGACGGTCGCTCCACGGGGGCGTGGCCCGACGCCCCCGTGAACCCCTCCGGGCCAAGGACCCTCATGCCGGGTCCTTGGATCCAGGCACCAAAGGGAGCGCTGCTTCCGGGCGACCCGGCAGGCATTTGCACCCATCGACCTTGCCAGGCCGATGGTCGTCGGGTCGCCCTCCATGAACGCGCCCCCTTTGGAATCCCCGACCGTTTTCGGCGGCTCACGCCGCGGGTCGGCGGCGATGGTGATGCATTCCGCCTGGCGGCGGAATGAGAGAGGATGGGTACCCGACTTGAGTCGGGGTTAGCTTTCAAGTATGGATCTGAGCCATCTTCTCTCCTCGCTCCTGGCCTCCAACGAATCCGAAGTCGTGGAATTCAAGGAAGCCAAGTCCAGTTACGACTTCGGCAAGATCGGGCGATATTTCTCGGCACTGAGCAACGAGGCCAATCTTCAGGGAAAGCCCCATGCATGACTCGTCTTCGGGGTGAAAGACAAGGGGCACGCCATCGTTGGAAGCCTATTCCGAGCCGACCGCAAAAGCCTGGACTGCCTCAAGGGAGAAGTTGCCGACAAGACGACAAATCGGATCACCTTCGTCGAGATCCACGAAGTCCATCACTCCGACGGCCGAGTGATCCTCTTCCAGATCCCGGCCGCACCTCGAGGTATTCCCGTCGCCTGGGAAGGCCACTACTACGGACGAGACGGCGAAGATCTTGGCCCACTCAACCTCGAAGAGATCGAACGCATCCGGTCCCAGGCCACACGCGATGATTGGTCCGCGGGAATCATTGCCGAGTCCGGGTTGGACGATCTCGATGATTCGGCGATCCAAGTTGCTCGCGCCAATTATCGCAGCAAGTTTCCGGACAAGGCTGCGGAGGTGGACACATGGGACGTCCAGACTTTCCTCAACAAGGCCAAGCTCACCATCAAAGGCAAGATCACCCGGGCTGCGCTCCTGCTCTTGGGCAAGGAGGAATCGGAGCACTTCCTAAGACCTGCCGACCCCAAGATCCGGTGGCTTCTCAAGGACAACCAAGGTCAGGACAAGGATTACCGGATCATGGGCCCGCCGCTGCTTTTGGCAGTGGATCAAATCTATGGCAGGATCCGCAACCTCAAGTACCGCTACCTCAAGGAAGGAACCCTCTTTCCCGAGGAGGTGGACCAGTACGAGCCCTACTCCATCCGCGAGGCCTTGAACAACTGCATCGCCCACCAGGACTACACCCTGGGCGGGCGCATCAACGTGGTTGAACTGGACGATCAGCTCGTATTCACCAACCTGGGAAGCTTCGTTCCTGGCAGCGTGGAGCGCGTTGTCATGGAAAACGCCCCGGAGGAGCATTACCGAAACCAGTTCTTGGCATCGGCCATGTTCAACATCAAGATGGTCGACACGGCAGGCGGCGGCATCCGCAAGATCTTCCAGTTCCAACGCCAACGCTTCTTCCCGATGCCCGACTACGACCTGACCGCCAACCGGGTCAAGCTGACTCTGCCCGGCAAGATGCTGGACCTGGAGCACGCACGTCACCTGGCCCGCAATCCCCAACTCACCCTGGAGGAGGTCATCGCCTTCGATCAAGCTTGGAAGCACGAAGCCACGACCCACCCCAAGCGGGGAGCCCGGCCAAGTTCACCAGAAACAGCACCCAAAAGTTCACCGAAAACCGCACCAGAAAGTTCACCAGAACCGATCGATCCAATCCTGGAAATTTTGGCCCAGGAGCCTCACCTGAGCACCGAACGGCTCGGACAGCGGCTAGACATTTCCAAGCGCACTGTTCTCAAAAGGATCGAGCAGCTACGTGCGCTTGGACGCATTGGACGAGAAGGCGCCCAAAAGAACGGGCGATGGGTAGTCGTAGCTGGCCACGCAGGTTCACCAGAAACGACTCACATATGTTCACCAGAAACTGCATCAGAAAATTCACCAGAACCCACTGACCCAATCTTGGAAATCTTGGCAAGGGAGCCCCAACTAACCACAGAAGCGGTGGGACAACGCCTCCGAATTTCCAAGCGTGCCGTTCTGAAGCGCATCGAACGCCTGCGGGCCGAAGGGCTCATCGGGCGCGAGGGAGCTCAGAAGAATGGGCGCTGGGTGGTCCACTGGGGCAGAAGCGCAAATTGATGAGAGATTTATGAGACATCGATGAGAGGCGCGAAGATCGAAGCCCGGCCCCAACAGGGCTCGCGGAACCAGCGGCGTTCTCCATAGCTCATTCCCCTCTGTGGAGGGGTGATCTTGTTCCTCTGCTCCGTCGGGGCGATCGCACGGCATTCGAATGGTTACTCCGTCGACGGTCGTTCCACGGGGGCGTACAGGGTTCCCGGATTCGCATCGCGAATCTGGGAGGGACGACGGAGTGGCCCTCGTGAACCCCGGCGGGCCAAGGGCCCTCATGCCGGGCCTTGGATCCAGGCACCAGGGGGCCTCGCCCTCTCGGACCGCCCGCTGGTGTTCGCTTCCAACGCCCCCTGCCGGGGCGTTGACCGTTGGGCGGTCCTGCGATTCCGCCCCACCCCCCTGGACCCCCTCACAGTTTTCGGCGGCTCGCGCCGCGGGTCAGCGGGGCTGATGCCTGGCGACATCAGGAATTGACCCACCGCGGACACCGCTTTTGGGCGGCAAAACGCGAGGAGAACGTCTAGTTTTCGGAGAGACCCAGCAAAGCGAGCCGTCTTGACCCTCGGTGATTCTCCAGCTCGGCACCCCTACGCTCCCGCCGCACCAACAGCGGTGGACACGTTCCTACACGGGATCCCGAAACAGAGCACCCTCGCGACTCGTCGCCTCTCAGCATCGAGCCAAGCTCACCGCAGAGTCACCCGCACCTCCGCAAAAACGGGAATTCGACATAATGCGAAATTTTGCGTATTAACCAGAAGCAGGCAGGGCCAAGCCAGCCCACCGCCGCCCCCAGAAGCCCACATAACACGAAATTCTTCGCATAAACCGGAATTCCACATAAGAACGAGGTTAGGGAGACCCTCCGGGCGGAAGAAGCAAATTTTGGAAATTCATGCTTTTATCAAACACCCTAAATCTTTGCTAGAATCCATATCGCAACCGAAATATCTTCACAAAAATAAGGCGCAACATGCAAAGCAAAATCCTTTACTATCCTACAATTGAATTTTCTGATGACGATTGGGTGAAATCCTCCTTATGCATATGGGATAAAATCTACCGAATTGTTCCGAGATCATATTCGCCGCAAGATTCCGATGAAGTCAAAAAAGCAATTGATGCAGAGTTGGTAGAGAATATTTATCTTGACCCAATTGACTTAGATAAAACAGCGAAAGATTTTGAACGGTTTTGGAATGCTGTCCCCTTTATTCCCGCTGGTGCAGAAACTGCTGAAGATGAATATGTTAGACTTCATCCAGAGAAAGTAGATAACAGAATTCGGCCCATCCTCGCTTCATTATCACGGAAAGCCACATCATCAGAGTGGCTAAAACTCAACAAAGATGTAGCCAATTTGTATATGCTATTTCTTGCTGAAACAGTATCGCGCAGAAGAGGAATTCCGAAGCTAGCGCATGATCAAGATATGTACTCTATTATGCATTATTTTCAAAACAATGGAAACTTTGATGAATCAACGTATAACTTGGAGCAAGAGGAAGCGACGGCAACACTTACGCTGCCCAATGTAATGCCAAATAATATCGGAATAATGACGATTGATCAAATTTTAGAATTCAGGAATCGCACTGGCCAAGCTAGGGCGAATTTTCGTCGATGTATAACAGAATTCTCCGAGAGATTATCAAAGATCGAAGATCCAAAGTTTGCCAAAGAATATGCGGATGAATTTATTTCTGATTTAGAAAAGAGCCAAGCCACCATAGCGAAATCTTTAAAAGTTGCATTGAGTGAGTTGCCACTTTCTCTGTTGTCCGTTGGAATACCCACCACGTTATCAGCAATTGGGATTTTTGGCGCTGCGCCATTTGATTTGAATGCGATTGGAAAGAGTTGTTTTATCGGCGCAGTTTCATCAATTGCAGATGCAAGCAAAAGCGTCCGAAAACTCTGGCAAGGAAATTGTGCGAATTATTTGCACAAGCTAAATGGGTATACTCGGACAGCAAGCGGAGTAAGTTATTCGATTTCAAAATATGATCGATTGTTTGAAGAGTTTGTAAATGACTGATAATCAGCGATTTCGGTATTTTCGAGATATCTGGTGCGCAATTTTTTGAAATGGACTAACGAATGATTGATGAAACCAATGTGGCAGAAGATGAATTGGATCATGAAAATGGTGCTGCAAATTCAAATGCCGAAAAACGTCGGAAAAAGGAAGAACGCTCGAAAATTGCGAAACATGCTTTGCTTCAGTCTCTGTACTCTGGGAAAGCAGAATCCGTTAGCGAAAGAGTTGCGTTGGTATTGAAGCTCAATACAAAGGCACGCAACAATGAAATTGAGCTATATAAAGATTATTGGACCACCTTCGAGTCTGAAAATTTGTCATCAAATCAAGGCGTGAATTTTGAAGAGTTTTTAAAAATCACAAGGCCGATGACGCTAACTAGAATGCGCGCCAAAATCCAAAACGAATTTCATTTGTTTGAAGCTGACGACACCATTAAAAAGAGAAGGGGCGTCTTAAGTGAAGAGAAGCGAAGTGAAATGCTTGACATGCAAGCATCATTTCCTGTATTCTCAGTTTTTGCAGATGAATCGGGAAAAACTAGCGGCGAATATCTGATTATTGGTAGCCTATGGTTTGCAGATGCTAGATCTGAAATTCAGACTATCCAAAGAATTCGCGCATGGAAAACAGAATCCAAAATAAACCATGAATTTCATTTCGCTGAACTTAGCCCCAATCAGCTTGAGGAATATAAAGCATTTATCGATCTGCTCTTAACGGATAATCATACACTTTCATTTAAGGCTGCCATTGTTAAAAAATCTGGAATTAAAAATACTCACAATGCACTTTTCCATCTTTCGCTTTTTTTGCTTAGAGAAGGAATCCTCCATGAAAATTCTACGGGGAATGCAAAGCTTCCTCGAAGAATAGAGGTCAGCTTCGATTCAGAAAATCCTGAAGCCGATAAACTTCGACTGTCAACAATAAAGACCCTTTTGCATTCGGAAATCAATGATGTTGAAAATAGACTTCGGTGCGAAAGTTTTGAGCCCGTAGATTCAAAAGGTAATCATCTCATCCAGTCCGCCGACCTTTTTGCAGCCTCATTGAACAGGAAGTTAAATGAAAGACCCGGAAAACTCAATCATAAAGATGCATTGGCTGACCATCTCTTTCAAAAACTCGGGATAATTCAGTATGCTGCACCGAATGTTGGATTTGAAAATAATGCTGTAAAGATATTCTCGCTCAGCACAATCAATTCGGATGATATTATTGTCACATGAATTATTCGTTTCTTTGAGGTTGTTCAGAATGATATCTTGCGGATACTAGCGAAACAACCTTAACGGAGTTCTATGAATGAACAATCGACCGTCCCTAACAAAATTATTCAATGTTGATCGCGCCGATCAACTCGGTCTTCTGTCGCTGGCGCGACAACATTAATAAATGTGTTAGCAAGCCGCATCATCGCAGGAAAGCCAAAGTTCCAATGATCTAGCACCGAAAAGACCCACTAAGCGTTTCGATGCAAGCCGCCAAATTCACATCTGCGTAAACGTTCCCTCAATACTCCCGAAAGGAATACGATGTCCCTCGAAAAACTCAAGAGTGTCGCCGAGCAAATTCTTGGAAGAAGCCCTTCGCTCAAAGGGCGCGGTGAAGAGGCAACGAAACAAGCGCTTATTCTTCCAATGCTTGATGCCTTGGGGTATGACATTTGGAGTCCGACCGAAGTTTGCCCGGAGTATGAAGCGGATTTTGCGATCAAAAAGGCTGAGCAAAAAGAGAAAGTGGATTTGGCCATCACGCTGAATGGGATCCCCAAAATCTATTTTGAAGTGAAATCCGTAGAGACAAATCTCGACGGGCACGAAGGCCAGTTGGCGCGATATTTCAACTCAACAAAAACCGTAACCCTTGGGATTTTGACCAACGGGATCGAATGGCGTTTTTTCACGGATACAGGGGATCCGAATGTGATGGATTCGCTTCCGTTTCATGTTGCGAAATTTGAGGCGGCTGACCAGGGTCTCGAAGTCATGTCCCGATTCGGGAAAAGCGTTTTCTCTCCAGAAGCGATTCGGGATTACGCCACGGAGCTAAAGTATACCGCAAGCATCGCGAACTTTTTGCGTGACGAACTTGATCTCAAGGATAGAGATCCATCCGAAAATCTGATCCGATGGATTTTGAAATCCGAAAAGATGTACGACGGGATCGTCAATGCAAATGTCGTGGATCGATTCCGTCCGATCGCAAAGGCCGCAATAACCAGGGTCATCCGCGAAATCGTCCGAAGGTCGCTTTCCGCAATGGAATCCGAGGCGGCAAACAGCCCCATCTCGCAGCCGGCACAGCAAGAAATCAAGCCTGAGAAATCGCAAATCGAAGCTGAAGGCACAGACACAGTCAAACCGATTCAAACGACAGAAAAAGAACTGAAGTGTTTTGAGATCGCCAAGGCTTTATTTGATTCAAGCGAATTCAGCAAGATGTCGATCTATGATGCGACTCTCAGAAAAGATGTCCCAATCGAACTCTCTTACAAAGATACAACAGGGTATTTTGGAATCTATGTGAACAAGCCTGCGTGGTGGGTCGCGCGAGTTGTCATCGAAGCAAAAAAACCATGGGTTGGATTTCAACTCGAAAAGTCCGTCGCCGAGCAATTGCTCCCCGAGGGCTACTCCTTGCTCGATTCTGGCGCCTTTGCTGAAGCAAGAGTTGGAATCTCAAGCCCCGAAGACTTGCAGCAGCTGAATAAGCTGTTTGCGGCAACGATCACAAAATTGATAAACGAGCGAAAAAACGCGGAATAGCCAAGAGACAAGCGCACCCCGCTGCGTTGAGGGCGGGGTGTGCACAGCCCCCATACACCGCGAACAGAGCCCAATAAGTAGTCATTAGCTTCTTCGACGCACAAATGGAGATTTTACGAGAATGGCAAACGCCAATAAAATCCAAACAACGATTCTGCTGGGCGTCGCAAATGTTATCTGCCCGGGGCTTGGGTTTTTCATTTTACGCAAGCTAAAATTAGCGGCGCTTCAGTACGCCGTGTTTGTGGCGATAGATATTACACGCTTAATTCTTCTGCCTCGCTTCACTTCTGACGACAATACGCTGGTTGGTTCGTATTCCGTGTTGTTGGTAGCTTGGGGTGTTTTCCATCTGGTTGGATTGATCTACCTCGCCACTGCTGTTTTTGGCGAAGGGTGCGAGCTAATTAGATTTCGCAAAAAATGGATATCACTATCATTTGCGGTGATATTTTCGCTTTCAACACACGGGTTGATAGAACAATACAAGACTTTAGATGGATATCGCGTACCTGCTGGCGGGATGGAGCCAACCCTTCAGCAAGGTCAGAAATTCATGGTGAATTCAATCGCCTACCGAGATTCCGCACCTAAACATGGGGATATCATTATTTTCACGTACCCAGAAGACACCTCAATCAGATTCGTCAAAAGAGTTGTAGGCTTGCCTGGCGATACCGTTGAACTTGAATATAACGAATTACGCGTTAACGGCACACTCAAAGTCGAGCCTTACGCAAACTATAAGTCCAATGCGCCTCCACCAGTGCGCCCATACGAGGACTATGCGAATTTCACCGCCGTCGTTGGTGAAAATACGGTTTTTGTGCTTGGCGACAACAGATATGCCTCGCTTGACTCACGGAACTTTGGCGCCATCCCGTTCGGAAATATCAGAGGGAAAGTCATATCCACTTTCACCGATTTCCCACCAAGATTCTCAGTATTGCGTCACAATTGAAAACTCTCCATACCACAACAACACTCCCAGGACAAACGGTTCCTTGTCGTTGGCTGCGCCGCAAGTTACAAGACGAAAGAAATCGGCACAAGGTATTCGTCCATGGCTTGTTGTGTTCTCCAAGTCCGGAACGCCCCATGCTGCATAGCGTCAAAATTCTCGTGCAGAAAGGCTGAATATGAGTTACGACATCGAGGAAACCGTTAAGTCGTTTGATGAGAATTTCGACGCATTTGTCATGCCCTATCTTGAGCAGTATGGATTCAAGCTGAAATCTAGGCAGATCGAAGAATCGATTGGATCCTATCAATTCTCTGTAGCCCGAACCCAGGGGAAGGCGCAAGCTACGATTTGTTTCAGGTTTTGCAATCATCATTATGATCTTTTCGATGGGATAACCATTACATTGCAGAAGACAAGCGACGATGGCGAAATCACAAGTTATCGTTTGAATGACATCCTTGGTGACGGCAATTACAAAAGATACAGCCAACTCAAGTTGGATACATCCCTAAAAGACGCGGCACAAGACATCAAGACTCATTTTGGGAAATATATCGAACAAATTGAACCGCAACTTGACCCAAATCACTCCTTCCACAAGAAGCTCCCGATGACCGATGACACCTTTGAAGATCGAATCGAATCATACCAAGATGATGAGGATGCCTCAAAATTGGTGGTCTATGCTCCATTTTGGCGGCGGCTTGTTGCCCTGTTCATCGATACGGTTATTCTTGCCGTTCTTGGGGCATTTATTGGCGTTTTGATTGGCCATCTGTTTTGGGACAAAGATATCCTTGGGCGTCTGATCGGGCTTGTCATTTCTGGTAGCTATTTTGCTTACTTCAACAGCGAGGCTCAGGGAGGCCAGACGTTTGGCAAGCGGCTGTTGAAGATCAAAGTGGTCAACCACTTTGGCGATTACATCAGCATCAAGCAATCGTTGCTTCGCTACGCCGTGATCGCCCCTCCACTCATGTTCAACCATCTGATTCTGCCCCTGAATGTTTGGTCGATCGCATTGGCTGGAATCATCGGAGGCGTGCTTTTGAGTGTCCCACTTGCCAATCTCTACCTCTTGATCTTCAATCGAAGAAGCAAGCAACTGATCCATGACATCATCGGCAAAACGATCGTGTTACAAAACGATAGCGCCGATGGTACATACGAGACAACAGGGCGCACCAACATCGGTGTATCTTTGTCGATCTGCACAGTGATCTTCATCGCGATTGTCGGTTTGGCAATTGCGAACTCCAGGGTTGAACTTCCAGAAACATACCAGAAAATCAGCAATTTACCCGACGTGTACGCTGTTGTAACAAGCACGGGCTCAACCACAACCACCTCGTTTAACGGAGAATCAACGACACGGAACCACTTTGTGGCAAAAATTCGCGTCAAATCGATCCAATCCATGGATAGCACCTTTGCGAAGAAAGTTGCCGAAATCATCAAGCAGGATCAAGACATCGAATCAGGGAATCAAATCATCCGCGTGGTCCTTGTTGGCGGTTACAATCTCGGAATCTGGAGCTCCACGGTGACCAATACATTCAACGTCAAATGATCCCTGTTTGACCATCACGCACTACAACAACACCCCCAAAACAAAAGGCTCTTTGAATGCGTAAATCGCTCCTCTCTCTTTTTTCGCTCCTTGCCGTTGGTTGCGCCACGAGTTACACTGCAAAAGGGATGAATACAGGGTATTCTTCCCTGCAGCTCAACGAATCGAGCTTCAGGGTCAATTTCGATGGGGACGGGCAGACCAGTGAGGAGCGGGCCAGGGATTTTGCGTTGTTGCGTTCTGCCGAGTTGGCGAGCAAGGGAAATTTCCGGTATTTTACGATTCTTCGGGATGAATCGCATCTCGAGAAGAGAACAAGGGCCGAGCCATCCACCATAACCACCAAAACGACATCCGTGACCAAGGATTCCGTCGCTGGCAGCAAGAACGAAGGCAGCCAGAGCACGACGACGGTCACCCCCGGGAATACCATATCTTACGACGTCCCAATGATATCCTACACCATCACATGCACCAACGAAAAACCTGCTCAATTCTATTACGACGCGGCAATCGTTTCTGCCGAAGTCCGGAAGAAATACAAGATCGCACCACCAACGGATGCAAAATAACCGGCGAGCGCCTTTGCCGCTCCTTCCTTTCTAGATTGGATCCCCTATGAGCAAGCTCGAGTCGATGCTCTGTATGGAACTCGTATGCACATCCTTTCTGGGTGGATCATTTTTACAAACACAACACACCTTTCAACCCAAACGGAACCTGAAATGAGAAAATCTCTCCTTGCGCTCTGCCTGATCTCCATCATGTCGTTCGGCTGTTCGGCGCAAATTGGCAACTTGTCTGTTGCGGCGACCAAGAATATCGAGTTTTCGCAGAAAAAGAAGGTCTTGGTGCAAACAGGTGTCGAGGGAGAAGACATCAAGAGCATCATTATCATGTTCCCAACAGGTCAGTCTCAAATCGACAAGGCGATCAGCAATGCTGTCTCGTCGGTTGGCGGCGACTACATGGAAAATGCCCGGATCACGAATAAATTCTGGCTTATTCCATACATCTATGGCCGAGCCGGATTCAAAGTCACCGGCGACGTATATCGGCTCGAACCCGACTCGACCAAATAAACGAATCCCCAAGCCCTCCCATTCCGCCATCGCGGAATGGGAGCCCGCTGACCCGCGGCGCGAGCCGCCGAAAACTGTCGGGGATTCCAAAGTGGCCGCTGGCTTCGATACAACCGCCTACGGCGGCCACTCAGCCAGCGGCGGGATTCTTTGGCGCTACGGTTCTACAGGTCGCATGGTCACTCGTCGCCGGTGGCTGAGTGGCCCGCCCCCAGGCATACAATGGTGGCGGGTTGTATCGAAGCCACCCGGCATGAGGGTCCTTGGCCCGCCGGGGGTTCACGGGGGCGTCGGGCCACGCCCCCGTGGGTCAACGCCACCCGCCAGGGTGGCAGCCAATGCGATCAACAAAACGCGTTCAACCTCATCGCGAGGATAGTCTGATCCGGCAGCTCTATATTGATCCCATGCCCGCTTCCACGCCATCACACCAGTTCTCGCCGCCAAGCCCCGCCGACGTGTGCAGCGCCGCGAACCAAACCGGCGGTAGCTGCCGATGATCCTGGAAAACAAGCTGAACATCGTCGACCAGATCGAACTCGCCAAGGCCGAGGAACGGATCAGCAAGCGGAAGGCGCGCCAGCTGTTCGACTCCGGGGCGATCTCGCAGGTGAAGATCGGGACCTTCGAAGGACTCGCCTTCATCCACCGCTACCTGTTCGAAGACATCTACGACTTCGCAGGGGTTGTTCGGACCGTGAACATCGCCAAGGGCAACTTCCGCTTCGCGCCGCTGATGTACCTCGAGCAATCGCTGCGGTACATCGACGACATGCCCCAATCGAACTTCGAGCAGATCGTCGAGAAGTATGTCGAAATGAACATCGCGCACCCGTTCCGCGAGGGGAACGGGCGGTCGACTCGAATCTGGCTCGACCTGATCCTCAAGAAGGAATTGAGGCGGGTCGTCGACTGGAACCTGGTCGACAAGGAAGAATACCTGTCGGCCATGGAGCGCAGCGTGGTGAAGGATCTGGAGATCAAGGTGCTTCTGAAGCAAGCCCTGACCGGCGATGTCGACGACCGGGCCCTCTACATGAAGGGGATCGACATCAGCTACTACTACGAAGGCTACAGCGAGTTCAAGACCGAGGACCTGTAGCCGCCCACCCGCGTGGCTTGACGGAATCCGACCGCTCGCCGCCGGGTCAGCCCGACGAGAGCTTCATCCCGACGATGCCGACAACGATGAACGCGAGGCTTGCGACCCTGAGCGGGCTCACGGGTTCGTGGAAGATCAGGATCCCGAGGATGCCGGCTCCGAAGGTCCCGATCCCGACCCAGATGGCGTAGGCGGTTCCGATGGGCAGTTCCTTGACCGACACGCCCAGCAGGAACATGCTCAGCACCATCGCGAGGATGGTCAAGATGGACGGAATCGGCCTGGAAAATCCTTCGCTCAGCTTGATTCCGATCGCCCAACCGATTTCCAGCAGACCCGCGAGAACAAGAAGAACCCAACTCATGATCCGAATCCTGTATCAGGGCCGTCCCTGCTCGAAGTCCATCCATGAGGTCGTCCTCAATGGAACCAGAATCTAGCTAGGATCGGTCGCCCCACCACCACTGCGCGAAACATCTCGATCGCCGCCCAGGAAACCCCACCCCGTACGCACGCAACGGGTACCATGCATGGAATCGGCCTCGCGGCTCTCCTCGAAGATTTCCGTCAAACCCCTCTCCGTTCCCGATTCGCTCTTGCCTGTCGCCAAAACTCGACATTGATGCCATACTTCCGTCCATGTTGAATCGGGCCGGACTGCGCCTGCTGCCTCCCAAAGGCCGGGACATCCCGGAAACGGTCCATGTCCTGGCCGCCGAAACTTCCATGGTGGCGGCGATCACGGCCATCGCCCTGGCCGGGGTGATCGCGTCGCAGGGTGGTCGGTTCCAGGACTACGCGCCGATGCTGATCCAGTTCGGGGGGTTCCTGCTCGCGCACATCCGGGCGCGGGCGCGCAAGGCCGATTCGTTCCAGATGGTGCTGGGCTTGGTGTGGCTCACCGTGGTGCTGTTCGACGACGGATTCATGGGCCAGGGGGTGACGTGGGTGTTCTACATCCCGCTCTCGCTGGGCATCCTGCTGTTCCTGCCGCGCGGATGGAACCAGAACATGTGGCTGGCTTCGATCCCGTTCGGGCTCCTGCTGGTGGGCCTCACCGACTGGACCCCGCGGATGAACCGGCTCATCCCCGAACACAGCGCCTACTTCACCCGTTCGTCGAATTTCGTCGCGGCCATCCTGACCTCGCTGTTCGCCCTGCGCTACATGCTGGAACAGCACGGCAACGCGCTGGCCAAGGCGATCGCCGCCAACCAGGCCAAGAGCGAATTCCTGTCGCACATGAGCCACGAATTCCGCACGCCGCTCAACGCGATTTCGGGCTTCACCGAACTGCTGCAGCTCGACCCGGCCGTGCGCCAAGGAAGCGGCAAGGAAAGCCTGCAGGCGATCCGCTCGTCGTCGGAGCACCTCCTGAGCCTGGTCAACAGCGTCCTGGATCTGTCCAGCATGGAAAACGGCAAGCTCCCCCTGCACATGGCGAGCTTCGACCCGAGGCGGGTGCTGGACGAACTCGTCGCGACCCTGGGGCCGCTGGCCGGCTCGAAGAGGCTCGAGATCCGGTCCAGGATCGACGACGACCTGCCGCGAATCGTCGGCGATCGCCTGCGATGGCTCCAGGTTCTCCTGAACCTCTGCAGCAACGGCATCCGCTACACCCAGGAAGGCCATCTGGAGATCCGGGCGAGCTGGGACGCTTCGAGGTCCTCCATGGTCGCCACCATCCGCGACACCGGCCCGGGGATCCCCCAACACAAATTGTCATCCATCTTCGAGCCCTACACCCGCCTGGAGGAATCCAATCCCACCCAGGCGCACGGGACCGGATTGGGCCTGGCGATCTCCAAACAGCTCGTGGAGACCATGGGCGGGACCCTCGCGGTGGAAAGCCGGGTCGGCGAAGGGACCGTCTTCCGGTACCTCCAGCCGTTCGACGTGGCCCAGGACGAACCGGCCATCTCCACGCCCGCGCAGGACCCGGCCGCGCTGGCCTCCCTGCAAGGCAAGCGGGTCCTGCTGTGCGAAGACACCCGCATGAACGTCCTGCTGGCGGTGCGCGTGCTGGGCCAGCTCGGCGCCGAACTCGAGGTGGCCGAAGACGGTCGGCAATCGCTGGAAAAACTCGCCCGCGGCGGATGGGACCTCGTGCTGCTGGACCTCCACATGCCCTACCACGACGGCTACGAAGTCGCCCGGCGGGTGCGCGACCCGTCGTCCCCCATTCCGTGCAAGCGCGTGCCCATCCTGGCCCTGACCGCCGACGCATCCGACGAGGCCCGCGACAAGGCCTTCGCGATGGGCGTGGACGACCTGCTCACCAAACCGTTCAAGCTGTCGGAACTCGCGCAGCGGGCCAACCGCCTGGTCAATTCCTGACGCCAACCTGTGTCCTGGCGGGCGGCGACCCCGCCCGAACCGCGGTCGTCGAAGATCCCCGTTGCGGCGACGGGTCCGGAAATGGCAAAATCCGGTAAAGCGCTCCGAAGCGACGAATCGCGTCTCGTGCCCGGCGGCCCTGGGCCGCCGAACGCGGTCGATCGCCCCTGAGCGGGCACCTGGGGGAGATGGCCCCAAGGACGACCGGAGGACCCCGTGAACCTTTCCCTGTCACCCCGCCTTCCCGGCGATCGCGCGTTCCTGGCGCTGGTGGCGGTGTCCACCTTGGCCTTGACCGTGCTGAGGACCCTTTCGATGGACCCGATCACCCGTTGGTGGATTCCCCTCTTCGAAGTCGCGGTCCTGGCCCGGGCCGTGTTCCCCGTCGCGCCATGGAGCCGGCTTCGCACCCACCTGGCGATCGCCCTGGCGTTCTGCCTGGCCGGCGACATCCTGATCAACTGGACCTCGCAAGGAACCTATTGCATCGTCTTCTTCGCGGGAACGCACCTGAACCTGCTGTGGATCCTGGTGCGCCTGCGCCGTCCGGTCCGCGCCGACATCCCGGCCCTGCTGCCCTGGTGCGTCGCGAGCCTGGTCGTGTTCGCCTCGGTCGCATCGTCGCTCCCCAAGCCCTGGATGGCCCCCGTGCTGGCGGCCTACCTGCTGCTGCTGGACCTGATGGTCTGGCGGGCGCTGGCGCTGTTGTCCGATCCTCGCCCGGGTGGCGCGCTCCCGCTGGCGCTGGGCGGCGTGCTGTTCTTCGCGACCGACCATCTGGTGGTGCTGCAGATCCTGCGGCCCGCCACGATCTGGGTGGTGGCCACCTGGGTCTGCTATCCTCCGGCGCTGGCGCTCCTGGCGCTGGCCGGCCGGAACCTGGCCACGACAGGAACCGGCACGCCGCGCTGACCTCGCCGCGGCGCGATTCGCGCCGGGATCAGGAAGGGCAATCGATCCGGAAGCTCGCGCCTTCCCCGGGAACGGAACGGGCCCGGATGCTCCAGCCATGGCGCTCCACGATGCGGGACACGTGCGACAACCCGATGCCGAACCCCTCGTAGCGGTCGCTGTGCAGCCGGGTGAAGGGCCGGAACAGGCGGTCGGCCTGGTCGGACGCGAACCCTTCGCCGTTGTCGGACACCTCGAACCAGGCGCCCTCGGGAGACGCGCCGCCCAGCACCTCCACGCGCGGTCGGGATCGGTCCCGCGAGTACTTGCAGGCGTTGGACAGCAGGTTCTGGAGCAGCAGGCGCAGCAAGGTCCGGTCGGCGCGCAACACGAGGTCGACGCGCACCTCCAGAACCGCTCCAAACCCGGCGCCTCCGTCGGACAGTTCGTCGAAGATCTCGCGGACCAGCGGAGCCAGGGCCACGTCCTCCAGGACCAGCGGCGCATCGGGGGTTCGCGCCAGCTGCAGCAGGCGGTCGATCAGACCCGACATCCGGAATCCCGCATCCGACAGCCGTTCCAGGAGTTGGAGGTGCTCGGAATCCAGGCGATCCGCCGCCTCGGCGTGCAAAATCTGCGCGAACCCGCAGATGGCGTTCAGCGGAGCGCGCAGATCGTGGCTGACCGTGTAGGAAAACGCCCGCAGGTCTTCCACCGCCTTCTCCAGGCTGGCCGTCCGGATCGCCACGGTCGCCTCGAGGTCGCGGTTCAACGCGGCGAGCGCCTCCAGGTGCTGCCGATCCTTGGCCGCCAGCGCCTCGCGGGTGCGCAACAGCGCCTTCAGGAACACGATCAACGGCAGCAACGGCAACAGCAGAAGCAGCACCAGTCCCGCGTCGCGGTACAGGCACCGCAGCAGGATCGCCCGCTGGTCCTTGAGCTTGACGTCGGCCGCCAGCACGTACCGGCGACCTCCGGGGGTGGTGCGCGGAACGAAGATGGAATGGAAGCTGTCCCAGACGTTGGTGTAGCTCGCGTAGCGGCTGGCGTCTTCGGTCCTGGAATCGAAGGCTTCGAGGAGTTCGCCGGGCGGCTGGGGATAGGGGTTGTAGAACCGGCTGGGGGTCCCTCGCACCGAGTCGTCGCGGGTCTCGTTGCTCACCACGAACCGCACCTGTCCGCCGGAGCGCACCATCGTGTACACGTACTCCACCCCCAGGTCGCGGGCGAAGCGGTTCAGATCCAGGGTGATGCGACGGAATTCGTCGGGCGGCACCGGGGCGCCTTCGTGGTAGCGGTCGTGGAAGTCCGAACCCAGCATCCGGTCCAGCGCGAAGCTCGCGGCCCGCAGCGTCGCGTCGATCCGATCGAGCTTCCGATCGCGTTCGGCAAGGAAATCGTGGAACGACAACCCCATCACCACCGCCACGTAGAGCGCCACCAGCGTCCATGCCAGGCGGATGCTCGACACCCCCGACGCGATGTCGCGCAGCGCGGTGCGGATTGCGGATGGTCGGATGGTTGGCGGCATGCGAGGGGGAGATTTCCTTGGACGATGGATGCGGCACCTTGGAGCGCCTGCCGACCTGTCGGCCAAAAGCTCTCCGTGCCTTCTGGAAGATAGATCCCGGCACCGGCGCGAACACCGGAATCGGGACTACGGAGCCCCCGGACGACCTTTCCGCGAAGCGAACCGGCCGCGCAGGGTCTGTTCGAACGACGGGTCCCGCGCAGGATCGAACGGACGACGGGCGGCGTCCTTGCTCCACAGCGGGACTCCCAGGAACCGCGCCAACCGTTCGGCGTCGTCGGAAATGGATCTGCCGCCGTGGTCGACCAGATGGCGGCGGGAACCGTCGTGGAAGACGAGGTTGATCTCGGTGCTTATGTACGATTTGCCTTTGTTCCCCCTGACCAGCTCCGTGACCAACTGCACGGCATGGATGCCCGACAGGGCGGCGGCCCTGCCTTGCCGGACCAGGGAGGGGTCTTCGGAAGGCGGGACGGATCCTGTCCACCAGGAACCTTCGCGCGTATCGAATGTCTGGCGCACGGTCATGCGGCGCAGCGCCCACAGGCCGATGCCGAAGAACGGAACCCCGAACAGCAGCAACAAGAAGGAAGGCGAATCGAACCCGAATCCCCGGAACCTGAAATGGATCGCCGCGTAGAACGCCCCCGCGCCGATCGCCAGGAACAATCCCACGAATCCCCATGTTCCCAACGTGGGCCGCAGTTCCATGCGGTGCCCCGAGATCTCGTGCAAGGCATGGGTGCGGATGTTGGTTCCGCCGTGAACCATGGGCGACCATTCGATCCGCGTGGCGAGAGGATCGCCCAGAAGCGACGGGTCGAACACCGTGCGACGGCTGTCGGCGTAGCGACCGATGGATTCGAGCAAGGAATCGAAGAGCCCCATGGAACGAGAGTAGTCCATCGAAGTGGAGAGTGGCAAGTACCGTTGCCGAGCTCGTCGCGAACGAGCGATGCGCGATCGAAAAAAAAGGACTCCTTTCCGGAGTCCTTTGCCGTTCGAAACATGGTCGATGGAAGCCGCGCCTATTCGACGATCGCCTTGCGGAATTCGTCCACGTTCGTTCCCTTGGCGCGGATCACGTACACGCCTCGGTTCACGTTCTTCATGGGCAGGGAATGCGTTCCCGCCGAAAGGCTCCCCCGGTGGAGGTTCGCGACGCGGTGTCCCTGGAGATCGAAGAGATCGACGGACACGTGTCCGGCCCGATCGAGGCCCAGCAGGACCGCTTCGCCCTGCAAGGAAAGCCTGGACCTCGATGCCTTCGCGGCCGCCTTCACGCCGACGTTCGAGCCGCCGCCGACGACCTCGGAAATGGTCAGGTTCTTGGCCGATTCGGCGTCGAAGGATTCGGCCTTGTCGAACCTGTGGATCACGAGGGATCCGTCGGCGACGATGTCGTCGAAGAACAGGTCGCCCGAATAGTTGACCCCGAAGATCTGGATGTAGACCTTCGCGAGATTGCCCATGAATTCGGTGTAGTCGGTTCCGGTGAGCACCACCTTGTCCTTGGTCGTGGTGGCGAGGTCGATGACGCACTTGGCCGAATCGCCCGCGTTCACCCAGCAGCCTTCGGGCTGCGCCCATCCCCAGCTGGTGCTCTGGTCGCCCAGGAAGGCCACGGTGAACCAGATGCCCTGCATGGTGTTGCCGTTGACGACCTTCAGGACGAGCTCCTTGGCGCCGGACAGATCCGGGACGGTTCCCGAGGCGACGACGACGTTGCCCTTGGCCGTGTCGTCGGCGGGAGTGGCGAACTTCACGCGCAGCCATCCGTTCGTGGCGGTGTCGCCGGGGAACTTGACCACCACGGGCCTGGCCGTGTCGAGCTTGCCCAGCTCGTAGCTGTTCGTGCAGGCTGCGGCCATGGTCGTGGACACGGCGTAGCCCTCCCAACCGGGCATCTTGTCCAGCGTGATGGTGCAGGGGTCTTCCATGTTGGCCTTCCACACCGCGTCGACGGTCTTGTCGAGGAACTTGCCGCTCCAGGTCTGGTACCAAGGCATCCACCACGACCACACGGCCCCGTTCTTCTTCATGGTGGAAGCGTCGGGAATGGGTCCGTTTTCCGAAACCGCGAAGATCTTGTCCAGCGCGCCGAAATTCGTCGTCAACGCCTGGTGGCCGGCCACGAACTTGGTCGTGTAGTCGTAGGCCTCGTAGATGTCCAGGCTGATCACGTCGTACTTGGTCGCGCCCGGATTCCATTCCGTGTCGGTCGCATGCTGGGGGTTCCAGACCCAGACCAGGTTCTTGACGCCGGCGGAATCGACCATGCGATCGTGGACCAGGTTGTACAGCGACTGGAACGCGGCGCCTCCCTTGGTGCCCCACCAGAACCACGCCCCGCTGGCTTCGTGCAACGGACGGAAAATGGCCGCGACGCTGTCTTTTTGCAGGGACAGGAACAACGCGGAAAGCTCGTCGATGTCCGACACGAGCTGCTTGTAGGTGGCCGACGCGGTGTCCCAATCGGTGGTCCCCGCCTTGAACCCCTTGGTGTAGTCGAATGTGGTGTATTCCTTGGCGTTGCCGCTCTTGGTGTAGAAGGCGTCGATCGAATCGCTCGGGTCCTTCCAGTGCCAGGTGAACGCGGGAATGCCGCCCTTGCTCCAGAGGTCCTTGGCCTGGGCGAGGGTGGTGGCCGTGTAGCTCTTGTACCACGCGTCCTTGGCGTTCTTCCCCGTGGCGAACAGGAAGTCGTAGCCCACCAGCGCCGGATACTTGCCGGTGCGCAGGAACATGGAATCGACGTCCACCTGCGCCTTGGCATCGGTTCCCGAACCCACGTCGCCCGTCATCATGCCCGAAACGGTCCGGACCCCGTAGTTGACGGCCAGGAAGTTGTACAGCTTCCGGGCGCCGCCGGTGGCATCCGCCGTGACCGGCGCGAAGCTGACGGCCGCATGGGGCGCCGCGGCAAGAGCCAGGGCGGCAAGTGTGTGGACAGGTTTCATGCGAGAAGCCTCCTGCTTTAGGTTGAGTTCGTTCACGAACGAGAACCGCGAATCTGCGCACGGAATCCATGTCCCGCCACCAATTCAAAACCACGGCCGGAAAACCCGTTGAATCCTGGTCGCCCTGCAGCGCCCCCTTTCTCTCCGCCTCGACGCGGGTCCCGAATCTGCTCGGCACGGCTTGTTTCCTCTTCAAACCGCCCTTCCCGAGCCGGGAACCGAAAGGTTTGCACCCCTCTCCGACCTCGGAAACCAAGTCCCCCAGCCTGGTCAGAGCCAAGAAAACCCCTCCTGGCAAACCACCGGCATGTTGGAGGATACCGATGACGCCGTCGCCGGACACGCCAGGAGAGCGGCAGGCCACCCCGTCCGGCTTCGCCGTCCACCCTCCGAGGGAGGGGAATGAGCAGCAAGGAGTGCCATAGGGGGCGATTCGTGAATTTTCCGATATGGAGCGGCAAACAACCAAGAGGACGGTTGATGCCGATTTTGCTCGTTGGGATCGAGCGTTCGCTGCTCCCCTACCACTGACCAGGAGGCAAAGACTTGACACAGCGAATCGGGAAAACTTCGCCGTACCCATAGCGAGCATAGTGGATGCCGTAGACGGACATTGAGTTGTCCACACGATCATTCGAATTGCCACCTGATGAATAGACGTCAACAAATTTTCGGTCAAGGTGATAAGTGTCACCAGAGGAGAAAGTTTTCGCCCAATACCTCGCAGACAAAGAATTCGAATTCACATTAGTTTCATAGTTCGGCTTTAGGTTCATCCCCCATGCGTCCGTGCCGTTGGCCAAGAAAATACTTCCCATCCCGAACATCTTCGACCAATCAGATTTGCTCTTCAACATTTCAATCCCAAGCGAATCTGATCGTCCAGTGACCGCCCATTCCCTCAAACGCATCCACTCGATACTGTCAGGGATGTTCCAGCCAACGGGACACAATCCTTGATGCTGTGTATTCAGTCGTTCTGCACAATTTACCGCCCCATCGCAATCGGCCGAGTCTAGGTTCATTGCCATCGCCCAACTGTAACGCTTTCCAAAACTTCCTTCGTAGTATCCTGGCTGATTCGGGTCAATTGGATAGGGATGGGCACGGCGCAAATTCTCCGCGAACCATGTCCTCTTGCCGAGCTGAACATACTTGTAGACGTTCCCGTCAAACGGATCGATGATCGTGTCCGAGAAGAATATTCGCAGATCTTTGGTCGCGCTATCAATTCCTCCGTTCTCCACGCCTCCATTGTCGCGGATCGTGATCCGGAAAAGGAATGATCCTCTCGGATTCGGAATGCGCGGGAGATGCAGCGTCCCGGAGCCATCAAGAAGAGGTTTGGCCACAAGGACCGACTCGAAAGGTGCGCCGATCAATTCGACCTTTCGTTCCTTGATGAACTGCAATGAATCATTGGTCGATTCGTTGGTGACGAGCTTTACGAAGACCGAATCCTGGTTGTAGTTCTGGAGAACCAGACTGGTGACGCTCAAGGAAAAGGCGGGCGCCTTGTTCACCGATTTCACCTCGACGGTCATGGATTCGGAAGATTCCGCACCCATCGAGTCCCGTACGGTGAAAGTCAGCACCACACTACCCGCTCGCTCCCGCACAGGTCGCAACGTGAGCTTGCGATTGGATCCTGTGCCAGACACCACGACGCTTTCTGGAGGCATCAAAGCCGAATTGGAACTGGTGCGGACAACCGTCAGATTGGACACCGACGTTTCCTCGTCGGAAACCGTCAGACTTCCTGGGCTCGCATTGGTGTTCTGGACCATGGAAAAAACATTGACAGGCAATGTCACGCTCGGGGCCGCATTCACCCCCACGACGAACAACTGCCATGCGCTGGTGTTGGCATGCCCGGCGGAGCTGTCTCCATTGTCGTGCAACCTGACTTGGAATCGAGCGCGTCCAGAAACTCCAATCTTGGCCTCGAGCACAATTGTTCCGTTCGCATCCACGTTCGGAATTCCAACCAGCAGATCGGCAGCTTCCACAGCCACCACTTCGAAGGCCAGCTTCTGAGTGGATTCGTCTTGTGGGCCGGAAGCCATGTTCGCGGCCCATCCTGCGATCTGGATTTTCTGCCCCCCGTTGATCGCGGGAATGGACTTGGCGATTTCAAAGCGCGGTGGATCGTTCCGGGCCGCAAGCACGAACAGGAATCCCGATCTGGCCGTATCGCTTCCGGAAACAGCCAGCAGCTCGACAGAATCCGCTCCGTTGCGGTTGTTCGCCGGAACCAGGAGCGCATGAATCGTTTCTTGCTCACCTCCCACGATCTCGAACGTCGTATCCCTCGCCAGGATGGGCGAACGCACGGTGATTCTAGCCTTCCCACCTCTGATCCCGTCGAGCACCACCGCAAGTTTGGACACCGAGTCTTCGATGCCCTGGAGGTCGGACGGCGCCACCCAAGCAAGCTTCTTGGGCGGAAGCGGTCGCCTGACAACAACCACGTCTTCGCTCGTATTCCCGGAGCTGTCGGATGCCACAATGGAAATGCGATTGTCACCGGTATCCAATGGCGCATCCAGCGAGAACAAGCTCCCGACGCCCGAGATCGTGGTGCCGCCGATTGTCACCGATCCCAGCTTGTAGTTGTCGGTCACCTTCCAGCTCACGGTTGCCTTCTCCGTGTCGAAGGCAACCGTGCGTCCGCTGTCGACACGAAGCAGCTTTGGCGCTTCAACGTCCTTGGCGCGCTTGAGACTCATCGTCTCGAAGTTGGAGATCCCTTTGACGTTCTTCACGTCGATGCGATGGGATTCTTCTTTCCCCGGGGCTGGTGCGGCCACTTCCAGGCTGAAGGTGTCGGACGATCGCTGCGCCACCTTTCCATCGATCTTCACATCGGCGTCGACCAAACCGAACAGGTCGGTCACCAGCCATCGAAGCATCGCCGTTTTCGTACCTAGGGAAAGTTCCGTCCCGGATGCCGGCCCCAGCAATTTCAGGCGCGGCGCCGTCGTGTCGGGAGGCCCCTTGCGGGTGACCCTGATGCTGTCGAACGAACGGTTCTTGAGCTTGTCCCAAGCCTCCACCCGAATGACAGCCTCCTTGCCGGCCTCCAGAACCATGGAATGGACGTATTCCGTCCCGACGGGTTCGGCGAGTTTGCCGTCGATCTTCACCGAATCGATTCCCGACAGGTCGGTCGCGGCGACCTTCACCAGCACCGATTGGGCATCGTAGGCGAACGCGGTGCCGTCCACCGGACTCTTGATCTGGATCACGGGGCCCTTGGTGTCGGCTTCGCGCGTCACCTGCACGAACCCTTTGATCGTGTCGTTGCTCGCGTTGACCGCAAGCAGAGCCACCGTGGTCAAGGAACCGGTCGCGGGCAAGTCCACGCGCCGAATCCAGATCCCATCGGCATCCTTGGATGCCTCGCCGCCACCAATCCAGGCTTTGACCACCTCCGCACGCGGGTCGGACACCTTCCAGGCAACCGAAGCGGCCGTCGAATCGAACGGGAAGAGTTCGTTCGCCTTGGGCGACAACACCGACCATGTCGGGGAACCCGGATCGAACTTTGCTTTACGGCCCACCAGCACTTCCTTGCTGGAGAAATTGCCTTTGTTGTCCTTGGCCCGCACCACCACGGCAAACCCGATGTCGGTCACGGGGATCTCCACAGCTCCCAGGTTCCAGATGCCGTCCTTTCCGACGGCCAGCTTGTCGCCGATCCAGACGGAGTCCACTCCGGAAGGGTCTTCCACCTGCGCCTTGACCTCCACCGTCGAGACGTCGTTTTCCAGGACCGTTCCCGTCGACGGAGAGAGAATCTGAATCGACGGCCCCATGGTGTCGGCGGCGGGGATCACTTGGAACCCGACGACAGCCTTGATCGAATTCGGCGTCGGTTCGGCATCCACAACCACTACTTCAAGCCGGTATGTGCCGGCCGCAGCCGTCGACTTGGCCGTCACCCAAAGCTTCCCGGTCAGGTCCAGGTCCTTGGAGCGGCTGGTCAAATCGACCTGAGGGATCTCGAAATGCCGGGACACGTCGAGCGTGTCCTGGAAGACCTTGGCGATCAAAGTGGCGATCTTGCCTGTGGCCTCGAACTTTCCTGTCACGCCTGCTGCATCGCCTCCCGCCTGCAACGTTTCGGGCATCGCCAGATTCGCGACAACCCGCACCGGCGGCGGAGGGAAGAGGGCGTTGGTGTCGGCGACGATCACCTTGAGTTCCACCAGGACCTTGACCTGGACATGGATGGATTCCTGCGAAAGGCCAAGGAGCGAATCACGTCCTCGCGAAAGGAATTTGTCGATGGGTTGGCCAGACTGCACCATGATCTGCAACGCCTGGGCCACCAGGGTATCGCGGTTGACGCCCACCACCGATGCCGCAAGTTTCTCGATCGCGCGATCCACGGAATCTTTGCCCACCACCAGCTCGGCCAACTTCTTGGCGAATGCGATGGAATCCTTGGAAGGCAAAATCCGCTGGAAGACCGCGCGAGCCAAGGTGTCTTCGAACTCCTTGGAGACGTATTCCAGCGTGGTCTCGGTCTCGCGCGCATACTTGAGTTGCATGATCCGGATCCCGGACCGCCAGAGATCGAGCCGAACATCGCCTTCCAGCTTGCTCCGGAGCTGGATCTGGAAAGAGCTGCCTCCACCCGCCACCACAGCTGACCCCGAATCGGATCCGATCTTCCAGGTCACGAGATCCGGGTTCCTGTATTCCTCGTTGATCGGCGGGATCGACACCGTGTAGGTGCCGGTCTCGACGGGCTTGGTCGGCTCGGTCTGACAAGAACTGACGACCATGGCAATCAAGGCGGCCGCGGCAACCCGCAGGGATCCGAATCGACGCTTGGAATCTGGATGCATGGGGGATTTCTCCAACAGAAATCGGGAAGACATGGCTGAATCATGTGAAATTGCCTCCGGCACGCCAGCCGATCAAGGGGAGATGTGGCCGGATGTGATGGAAATCACAATCACATCGCCCGACCCGACCGGCCCCGAATTCGCCTTCCACCCGTTGCAGGTGCAAAAAAGCCCTCCCCGGCTGGGGAGGGCTCGAAGAGGATCAGGTCGCGACAAGCTCGCTCGTCACTTCACGACAGAGAAGGTCCCCGTGTGGATCTGCTGGCCGTTGCGGATGCGCAGCGTGTAGATGCCGCTGCGCAGATCGGCTACCGAAACGGAGGTCCTGAAGACTCCGGATCCGACCGGAAGATCGGCGAGGTTGCGCACCTCTCCGGAAGGCGCGATGGCGTCGACACGCATGCGCCCCGCCTGAGTCGCAAGCGAGAAGTCCAGGGTGTTGCCCACCATCCGAAGCCCGACCTTGCGGACGATGTTCCTTGGTCCGACCGACACGGGAGGGAGGTCCGACAGCACGATGTCGTCGATCAGCACGCTCTGCCAATTGCGGTCGCCCGCGTTCCCCAGCAAGAATGCCAAGGTCGCGCTGCCCGAAGCGCTTGCCCGGAACGAGTAGGTGTACTCGTGCCAGCTCGTGTCCTGGAGGACGGAATCGGAGACCTTGAACACCGAAGACGCACCCGACACCACGCGCACTCCCATCGGATGCGGTCCGCGCGAGTCGTCCGGCGAGCTGACCATGGCACGGAAGCTCAGGTAGTAGGTGGTTCCGGCGACGAGTTGGATTCCGGATTGCGAAACCATGAAGGCCGTGTCTCCGCTGCGCTCCCCGTAGTTTCCTTTGGTGGACAGCACCGAGTTGCTCGCGGACTTCGGATCGGCGGCCACCGTCAATTGGGCACCGGCAGGATTGGAATAGACGGTCCAATTCGTGGTGCTGGAACCGTCGCCACCCTTGATCAGGTTGGAGACTTCCCCGATCTTCCGAAACACGGGCGACACCGCGATATTGGAATCCATCTTGAGTGCCAATGGATTGGTATTGCCGCTGACCGCTCCGCCCCAAGAAACGAGCTGGTATCCCGATGCCGGTGTGGCTGTCAAGGTCACCGCGGTGCCTCGAGTGTATCCACTGCTGGGCATGACCGGCAATGCGGCCACGGTCCCGTTGGTGGCGGTTCCAACGGTGAGCGTCACGGGAGTGTTGTCGACCACGAAGGTCGCTCCCACGGTCTTTTCGCCATTCATGACCAAGGTGGTCTGGCGGGAGGTTCCCGAAGCGGCGCCGGTCCATGCCGACAGCTTGTAGCCCACCGCCGGAGTGGCCACCAACGTAACTGTCGCGCCCGAATCGATGCTCCCGCTCGGGGTGGCGGAAATGGTTCCGTTGGTGGTTGCACTCAAAGTCAGGGTGTACTTCACCGCGCTCTTGACCGCGAAGGTCGCCGAAACCGTCTTGGCCGCATCCATCGTGACGGTCGTGGGATTCGTCGTTCCCGATGCGGCTCCGCCCCAGGAAACAAACCGGTAACCCGTCGCCGGAGTCGCCGTGAGCTGGACCGAAGTTCCCGCCGGGAAGCTCGTGCCGGCAGGAGTGGTCGTGATCGTGCCTCCAGTCCCCGGACTCAGGGTCAAGGCAAAACCGGATTGTTCATTGCACACCGGCTTTCCTTGGATGGAAGCAGACAAAGTCGCCAAAGAGCTCAACCAGGATTCTGTACCGCAGGAATGCGAATAAGCAACAACGCCATCCTTGATCCGATTCTCAATGTTGGACAATTGAGACCATGACGATCCGGATCCGTCGCAAACCCCATCCTTTCCATAGCCCGCATCTGCGATGATCGTCTTCTTGGTAAGCTGATTGATCTGTTTCCAAGTCACCAAGTTATTGTCGTCGAATCGAATTCTTTCACTCCCTGCTTCTGTCCGTCCTCCGGAAGTATTCATGAAGGTAAAGTCAGACATATCAAATTTAGCGTACCAAGGCGTCGGGTCGTTAATCCACGGCGCAATATCCATGGAAAATTTCGCCTGGGGGTACACTGCTTTCATGGAATCGATGATTTCCCCCATCAATGTTCCTAAATATTCATACGAAAGCCCGCCTCCACTTTGCTCAGAACTTGCGTACTGAACATAATCAGGCTCCATCAAAAAGATCGCTGGATTTCCGGATTCTTTATATGAAGCAGACCCAAGGCTCTTCGCGAAAGAAGCATAGGTTGAAATAATCTTCTGCCGATTGCTACGGATATAATTCGCTCCACCTACACACAGAGACGGCAGGCCTTTCCGTTTTGCGTAATCGCAATCTTCCAATCGGGCATCAACCTTTGCAAGTTTCGCAATGACATACCCGACATACATCTGAGTCAACCCAACACTTTTTGCATATTCAGCCATGGAGCCTTGCCAATACCGCTGAAATACAACTGTATTCGTTTGGGTGTTTTCCGCCAGCCATATCAACAAATAATCAAGCCCTTTTGGGGGCTCAAGCCCTTCTACGGCATAACGGGTTTTCGAAAATTCATCCCAACGCATTCCGAAATTGAATTTGCACGGATCAAATGCCGCATTAACATTAGCAACGAACCCGCACAAAATGAGGCCGACCAGTGAAACCATACGCAACATCGTCAAACAACCCCCCGATAGAGCGGACTTAGAAAGGTCTGAGTATAAGCCCTAGACCGGCCTAGCGCTCCCAGTTTTGCTTCTCCGCCTCGTTTGCTGTACGCAACAGGCTGGTGAGGTCGCCCTGTCACCAGCCAGCGGAAAGCACCGCCACCCGCCGTCCCCACCCACGAAAGCCCCGGCGCAGCCAGATAGGTATTTTGGACACCATGCCCATCTCCTTCGATTCGATCCGCAGCATCTCCCAGGAACAGGCGCTCGAACGCGCCCATGCCGCCAAGGCCAAGCTCGGCGACAAGCTGACCATCCTGGGGCACCACTACCAGGCCGACGAGATCGTGAAGATGGCCGACATCACCGGCGACTCGCTGGAGCTGTCGCGCAAGGCCGCCAAGGTGACCTCGGAGTACATCGTGTTCTGCGGCGTGCATTTCATGGCCGAATCCGCCGACATGCTCACGGCCGATTGGCAGAAGGTGATCTTGCCCGACCTGGCCGCGGGGTGTTCCATGGCCGACATGGCCACCCACGAAGAGCTGGAAGCGGCGATCGAATACCTGGAACAGGACGTGGGGCTGTCCATCCTTCCGGTGACCTACGTGAACAGCTCGGCGGCGGTCAAGAAGGTGGTGGGGGCCCACGGCGGCGTGGTGTGCACCAGCTCCAACGCGGCAAAAATCGTCACCTGGGCGCTGGGGCAGGAAGACAAGACCATCCTGTTCGTGCCCGACCAGCACCTGGGACGCAACACGTCGTTCAAGCTGGGCGTGCCGCTGGACAAGATGCCCGTGTGGGACCCGCAGACCCACGACGGAGGCGCGGGCGAATCCGCCTACAAGGCCGCCCGCGTGATCCTGTGGAAAGGCCACTGTTCGGTGCACACGCGCATGAACAAGGCCGACATCGACCACTGGCGCGCAACGGATCCCGACCGACGGATCCTGGTGCACCCCGAATGCACCTTCGAGGTGACGCAGAACGCCGACATGGCGGGTTCCACCTCCTACATCCTGGATGTGCTGGCCAACGCCCCCGCAGGCAGCAAGTGGGCCGTGGGCACCGAGGTCAACCTGGTCAAGCGCGTGGCGGCGATGCACAAGGACAAGGACATCCAGCCGCTGTCGCGGGTGCAGTGCCTGTGCAGCACGATGTTCCGGATCGATCCGTGGCACCTGTGCTGGGTGCTGGAAAACCTGGCGGAAGGAACCGTGGTGAACCAGATCGAGGTCGACGACCAGACGCGGCGCCTGGCCACCGAGGCCCTGGACCGCATGCTGGAGCTCTCCAAGTGAAGCGGCTCGCCTGGATCCTCCTTGCCGCCGTCGCGGCCATGGCGGCCGGACAGAAGTTGACCACCGAGCAGGAACTCGACATCCTGCTGCGCGAGCTGGGGGCGTCGGGGTGCAAGTTCCAGCGCAACGGCAGCTGGTACCAGGCCGACAAGGCCGTGGAGCACCTCCAGAAGAAGCGCAACTACCTGGTCAAGAAGGGCAGGATCAAGACCGCCGAGGACTTCATCGAGCTGGGCGCGAGCCAAAGCTCCATGAGCGGCAAAGCCTACCGCGTCGCCTGCCCCGACGTGCCGGAAGTGGATAGCAAGGTCTGGCTGCAAAACCGCCTGGAGAACATCCGCTCACGCGCCTACAAGCACTGAGAATCGCGCCGGCCTTGGCACCAAAGGTGCCCTGCCTGATTCGTTGTGCCCCAGCATTCGATACACCGCCCAACGGGCAGCACTCAGGCAACGGCGCCAGTTCGGGATTCGAATCGATGGACAAAACGGATCGTTGCCTGAGTGGCCAGCCGAAGGCTGGTTGTATCGAAGGCAACGAAGCCCTTCAGGACAAGCTGAATCTTTCGCCCAGGTAGTGCCGCCTCGCTTCCGGGTCGTTGGCCAGGAATTCCGAAGAACCCTCGGTCAGGATCCGTCCGCCAAAGAGGATGTAGGCGCGGTCGGTGATGGCCAGCGTCTCGCGGACGTTGTGGTCGGTGATGAGGATGCCCAGGCCCTTGTCGCGAAGCCCCGCCACGATGGATTGGATGTCCTCGATGGAGATGGGATCCACACCCGCGAACGGTTCGTCCAACAGCAGGAAGGCGGGGTCGCCCGCCAGGGCGCGCGCGATCTCCAGGCGACGGCGTTCGCCGCCGGAAAGCGTCATGGACACCGACTTGTGCAGGTGCGAGATGCGCAGTTCCTCCAGGAGCTGGTCGCAGCGTTCGTGGCGGCGCTTGCGCGAGAATCCTCGGATTTCCAGCACGGCTTCCACGTTCTCGCGCACGGTCAGGCGCCGGAAGATGGAAGGCTCCTGCGCCAGGTAGCCCAGTCCCTTGCGGGCGCGCTTGTACATGGGCAGCTTGGAGATGTCCTTGTCGTCCAGAAACACCTTGCCCTGGTCGGCCTGCACCATGCCGGTGATCATGTAGAACGTGGTGGTCTTGCCCGCGCCGTTGGGCCCCAGCAGCCCCACGATCTCGCCCTGGGTCACGCTGGCGTGGACGCCGTCGACCACGCGGCGGCCGCCGTAGGTCTTGCGCAGGTCGCGCGCCTCGATGCGGCGACGCGGGCCGTCGAACGGAGCGGGACGCTCCGAAGCCTGGACCGCTTCGACGGATTCCGACGGCTCGCGGTCCATCGGATCCTGGACGGGTTCATTCGACGGGTTTGCGTCGTTCGGTTCCATAGTAGGTCCCCTTGGCCGCGCCTTCGACGCGCACCCGCTGGATGCGTCCATCGCGGAAGGCGATGCGGATGGTCTGCCCGTTGGCCACGTTGCGGCCCTTGAGGACGGACTTGTCCATGTGGTGGTAGGTGGATTTGGCGTGGCCCCGGATGAACGCCGCGCGCATCTTGCCGCCTTCGAAGTCCAATCGCAGCGTGTCGCCCGAAAGCTCGTCGCGGCGCGTGGTGTCTGTGGTGTTCCAGCTGATCCCTTTGGCCTTGCGCGTCACCAGCAGGCTGCGCAAAGCGTCGCCGTCGACTTCGGCCAGGAGCGTGTCGCCGAACACCCGGGCGACGCTGGACACGCCCGCCGAATCGGGGTCGCCCACGACGTCGCCGCGCGCGTCCTTGAGCACTAAGACCTTCTCGATCTTTTCCTTCTTGAGGTTCACGTCCAGCACCATGGACTCCCCCGAGAGGTTGCGATTTTCCAGTCTCGCGAAGGGCGCGTCGTCCAGGATGAGCTTGCGGGTCTTCTGGTCGAGCACCGCGCTTCCGCAGGTGGCTTCCAGCTTGCCCCGGCGCAGCTTCACCCGCCCCTTGGCCTCGGCGACGGAATCCGTCTCGCGCCAGACCAGCAGGTCGGCGGCGATCTCGGTGGTGTCGCGGGCGGAGTCGGGTCCCGACATGCGGCGGAACACGGGGCCGAACGAGGCCTCGGCTCGGCGGTTGGGGCGGTTGTAGTGGATCCGGCCCGCCTCGAGGGTGGTGCCGCCCGACGAATCGCGCAGCTTGGCGGCGCCGTCGGCCCAGGCCGAACCCGAAGACCGCTCGTAGCGTCCGCTCTGCGAAGTGAGGGTCCCGGCGGGATGGTCCAGACGGAAATCGCCGTCGAACCGGACCTGGTCGGCGGCGCGGTCCCACACGGCGCGGCGCGAACTCATCTTCACGTCGCCGCGGTGGAACCGGACGTTTCCTGTCAGTTCCACCAGCGCTCCGCGGTTCTGGACCACGAAGTTGTCGGCGCCGTCCAGGACCAGGGGTTCGTTGGAAGCCGCCTTCTTGGAGCCCGCTCCGGCCTTGGCCGGGGCGGCGGACGCGGCGCAGACCAGCAGGGAAAGCGCGGCGCACGACGCGAACCGGGCGAAAGCCGAACTCACTTCAGCTCCCCGAACGGGAACGAATTGAAGTCCTGGATCCGGCCCTTCACGTCGGAGAGGATCTCCCAGCGGTTCAGGTAGGCGTCGGACCGGAACCCTTTGCCCGTGAGGACGTCTCCCACTTCCGTCTTCACGCGCACGCGGGCCGATGTGTGGATGCGGTCCGATTCCTTGTCGAACACGATGGAATCCGTCTTGAGTTCCATGCCCGTCGCGTTGGTCCCGACCACGCGACCCCAGGCGCGGAAGAACCTCATGCCGCGATCCATGGTGCCCGAATCCGCCTTGATCCGGGCCACGATGCCGCCCTTCTTGTCGAAGGCGATCAGATCCACCGGTTTGGTCCACACCCGTTCGGTGCGCGGATCCTGGCGCAGCGAGGCGGTGTTGAGCTTCCAGGCCAGCGTGTCGGATTGCCAGAAATCGACCACGGCGCCGCCTCGGAACAGGGCCTGGACGGTCCTGGGGCCGACGGGTTCGACGATGGAATCCTCGCGAGGCACCGGATCCGCTTCGGCTTTTCGCGGAGCGGGCTTCCAGCAACCGACCAGGAGGAGGATCGCGCCTAGGATGGAGAAATGGTGTCGCATCGACGGTATCCGGCAAAGGTACAACTGTCGCCCTGGGGCGGACGCGTCCGGCCTCCGTGCCATGTGGTGTATTTTGAATCGTTCAATGCCGATGGACCGGTCCAAGCTTCCACTCTCCTCGGGCCTGATACCCCGAAACTTGCTTCGTGGCATCAGGCCCGAGATTGCTGGCCAGACAACACCCCGCAGCAAGCTGCGGGGCGGTTTGTTGCGGAGCCTCGCCGCCGTGGTGGGAACCATGACGATGGGCGTTCTGCTTGCCGGCGCCGTTTCACCGGCGTTCGCGGTCAAACGCGCCCCGCACCGGTTCCGCGGCCTGGGCTGCCTGCCGTTTTCCGGCGACCTCGCGCCCGTGGGCAAGGCGTTCCGCGACGGGTTCGCCAAAGGACTGGCCGAATCGACCGACACCTCCTTCCACTGGGATTGGCGCTGGACCGACAACCTGTCCGACCCGCACGCCTTGCAGGCCTGGACCGACACGGCGGGCCGCACCACCCGGCACGACCTGCTGCTGGCCGGAATGGGTCCGGTCGTGGACGGATTCCGCCCGCGGCCCGATTCCGCCCCCTGCCTGCTGCTGGGAGACGGACCCGACCTCGCACCCGGACAGGTCTGGCACATCTGGCCCACCACCAGGCGCATGCAGGCGATCCTGCTGGAACGGCTCCGCCAAGCGCCGTCGCCTGTGGCGATCGTGGTGACCGCATCCGGATCGTGGGCCGAAATCGTGATCGACGGTTTGCGCGATTCGCTCCCGGGGGCGCTGGTGCTCCCCCACGACCTCGACAACCAGAACTGGGACAAGTACGTCCAGCAGCTTCTGGAAACCCATCCCAAGACCATCCTGTTCTGGAACCGGCCCCACGAGGCTTCGGCGTTGTTGGCCAAGCGGCTGGCGGGCCCTGTCTTCCGCAAGGCCCGCCTGATGGCCCCCGAAGGAACCGTCCTTCCCGACTCCGTCGGAGCCGACCTCGCGGCCCCGGTGTGGCAACCTTCGTCGCCACCCGATTCGCTCCAATGCGCGCGCTACGCGTCCTGGGGGCGTCTGGTGGGGCGATCGGTCGCCCAGGCCTCCAGGATCGTCCTGCGCGATTCGCTCCACGGGTTCCAGTCGGCGCTGGTTCGCGTGGAATCCGATTCGCCGGACCTGGAAACCGCCGCGAACGGATGGTTCCCGAAGATCCAAATCGACAGTGGACATCGCTCCCTGCCGGTCGTACGATAGTCGCTCCCGGAACAGAGGCAATAACCATGGAAATCGCGTTTCTCGGATTGGGCATCATGGGCTCGCGCATGGCGGCGAATCTCGCGAGGGCGGGTCACGCGGTCCGCGTCTGGAACCGCACGGCGGAAAAGGCCGAGGCGCTCGCTTCGTCGGGGTGCACCCCCGTCGATTCGCCCAAGCAGGCCGTGGCCGGTGCGAAGTTCGTGGTGACCATGCTCGCCGACCCGCAAGCCTTGCAGGATGTGGCGCTTGGCCAGGGGATGGTGGACGCCATGGCCGCCGGGAGCCTTTGGATCGATTGCAGCACCGTGGACCCTTCCACCTCGCGGCGCATGGCCCAGGAAGCCGCCACGCGCGACCTGAAGTTCCTGGACGCCCCGGTGTCGGGATCGTCGGGCGCGGCCGCCAACGCCAAGCTGGTGTTCTTCGTGGGTGGCGACGCCCAGGACCTGGAATCGGCGCGCCCCTTGTTCGAAGCCATGGGAGCCCGGACCGTCCATGCAGGTGCGCAGGGCGCCGGCGCATCGCTCAAGCTGGTGAACAACCTGTTCCTGGCCCAGGCGCAGGCAGCTTGGTCGGAAGCCCTGGGCCTGGCCGAAAAGTTCGGGCTCTCCCAGGAAACCGTCAACGAAGCGATCCTGCCCACCCACGTGGCGCCGGCCTTCCTGGGCTTCAAGCGGTTCAAGATCGAATCCCGCGACTGGTCTCCTGAGTTCCCTCTCAAGCACGCGCTCAAGGACATCCGGCTGGCGTTGAGCGCCGCCAAGGACGCGGGTATGGACCTCACCCAACTGGCCGCGGCCGAAGCCCTGTACGCCCAGGCCCTTTCCCGTGGATTCGGCGACGCGGACATCAGCGCCATCCACGAGATCGCTTCGCGGGGGTAGATTTGGACCTCCACCAGGCGTTCCGCATCCTGCGTCTGCCCGACGACGGCGAGCTCCGGTTCCTGGAGCCCGCGATCGCGCGCGAGACCGCCCCGCTGCGCGGCCTCACCGTGGGTGCGAAATCCGTCACCTGCGAGATCGACGCCCCTTGCCAGAAACTGCTGTCCATCCGACTGGAAGGCGGGCGGCACCTGGAGATGGACGTGCCCGCCTGGAGCGCCTGCGCCCTGGTGGTGCACGACGGATTCTGCCTGACCGGCACCGACGGCGAATCGCCCGACGCGCACCCGGGACAGGTCGCCGTCTACCGCCGCCGCAACAAGGATTCGTCGCTGATCCTGGTGGCGGGCCCGCAGGGCTGCCACGCCACGCTGGTCATGGCGGCGGGATCCGCGCCAGCCACGCCGTAGGGCCTTGGCTTCCGTTTTTTGCGCTACCGGAACAGCGTGTTGTTGACCGTGAGTCCCGCGAAGAACACGAACACGAAGAAGTACCACAGGCCGGAAAATCCCACGCCCGCCCAGCCCACGACATCGGACTTGGCAGGCCAGAGCCGTTTTTGGGCGGCCCACCAGTGGCGCGTGGCCTTCCAGTTGTACCAGATTCCGACGGCGCTCAGCGCGATCAGGAAGGCGACCTTCACGCGACACCGTCGGCGAGGACGCCCTCGAGGTAGGTGCGGTACGACGACTTGGGCATCTTGTCCAGAAGCGTGCGGAACTGGGCCGGGTCCAGGAACCCTTGGCGCAGCGCGACCTCTTCCGGGCAGCAGACCTTGAGTCCCTGCCTGGCTTCGATCGCGTGGATGAACTGTCCGGCTTCCAGGAGCGACTCGGTGGTTCCGGTATCCAGCCAGGCGATGCCGCGACCCAGCTTCTCCACCTGGAGCTTGCCTTCGTTCAGGTAGGTCATGTTGAGGTCGGTGATTTCCAGTTCGCCGCGAGGCGAAGGCTTCTGGACCTTGGCGCGCGCCACCACCGTGTTGTCGTACACGTACAGGCCCGGCACCGCGTAGCGGCTCTTGGGCTTGGCGGGTTTTTCTTCGATGGAGATCGCCTTGCCGGTGGCGTCGAATTCGACCACGCCGTAGCGCTCGGGGTCGTTGACCGGATAGCCCCAGACCTTGGCGCCGCTCTTGAACGACGCGACAGCTTCTGCCAAACCCATGCGTCCGTAGAACAGGTTGTCGCCCAGGATCAGGGTGACGGAATCCGTCCCGATGAAGTCGGCGCCCAAAATGAAGGCCTGGGCCAGTCCGTCGGGCGAAGGCTGCACCACGTATTCCAGCTTGATTCCCCACTGCGAGCCGTCGCCCATCAGGTCCTTGAACCGCGGCGTGTCGTGCGGCGTGGAGATGATCAGGATCTCCTTGATCCCGGCCATCATGAGCGTGGCGACGGGATAGTAGATCATGGGCTTGTCGTAGATGGGCTGCAGCTGTTTGCTTGCCACTTGGGACATGGGGTAGAGGCGCGATCCGGCGCCTCCGGCGAGCACGATGCCTTTCATGGCGGGAACCTTCCTTGGGGGGTTATTTCCGGCGCTTGGTGCCGAAGATCTGGAGTTTGATGCGCGACACGTCGAACCCGTGCTTGCGGGCCAGGATCTCGACGGCCTTTTCCACTTCCACCGAATCGTCTTCGATGATTTCTGAGGTCTCTTCGCAGATGATGTGGAAATGCTGGCGGTGCCCCAGCACGTGCTCGTACTGCACGTGGCGGTTGCCCAGGTCGACCTCGGCCAGGATGCCCGCTTCCTTGAGGCTGTCCAGGTTGCGGTAGAGCGTCGCCCGCGACACCTTCTTCCCGTTGGCCTTGAGACTGTCGTGCAGCTCTTCCACGGAAAAATGGTCGTGGCGCGCCATCACTTCTTCCAGGATGGCGATGCGCTCGCGCGTGAACAGGAGCTTCTTGCGCTTGAGATATTCGCGGTAGCGTTCGAGCGCTTCGTCGAAATCCGCGGGCTTGAGAGGCGCTGGGTTGCCGGATGGCTTCTTGTTGGGCATATGCTGGACTGGGAAGATAGCTTTTTGTCCAATCGAGATTCAATCTCGAAGAAGCCCCGGGCTTCGCCGACGTGATCTTCCACACGCTCCGGGCTCCGGATCGCGTCGATCGCGTCCGCGATGATGGTATTTTCTGTCCGTCGAGGCCTCCTGTGCCCGACACCGGTCCAACCATGCAAGGAGATCCCATGTCCATCGTCCGAACCGCCGTCCTGCTCGGCCTCGCCGCCTTCGCCTTGAGTGGTTGCTCGAACTACAAGCAGGTGGACGACCCCTCCGACGGCGACAACGGCAAGTTCAAGAACCGCCCCGCTTCCACCGTCCGCTGAGGCCGATGCATGTACGACGCTGAACGCAGGAGGTTCGGTCAGAACTTCCTGGTGGACCATTCCGTGTGCCAGGCGATCGCGCAGGACGCCGATCCGGTGGAAGGCGGGACCATCATCGAGATCGGCCCCGGTGCCGGCGCCATCACCGCGCTGCTCGCCGAAAAGGGTCGGGTGGTGGCGGTGGAGATCGACCCCAAGTGGGCCGACAAGCTCCCCCGCAAGGTCCGCGACGGCGCCGACCTGGTGGTGATCAACAAGGACGCGCTGCTGGTGGACCTGGACCCGTGGCTGGAACCCGGCCCCACGGGGGTGCTCCCCGTGCTGTGCGGCAACCTCCCGTACAACCGGGCCTCGGCGATCCTGATCCGGTTCCTGCCCCAGATCCGCAGGTTCCGCCACATGACGTTCATGGTGCAGTGGGAAGTCGCCAAGCGCATCTGCGCCGAACCCGGCGGCCGCGACTACGGATCGCTCACCGTGATGGTGGCTAAGCACGCGACCTCCGAGATCCGACT
>Ga0116187_1000545_pt1 | contig 44868 bp, 32 predicted proteins | sample AD_JPNNA6_MetaG_FD_89755 | JGI IMG/M metagenome (GOLD analysis project Ga0116187, IMG submission 89755) | Active sludge microbial communities of municipal wastewater-treating anaerobic digesters from Japan - AD_JPNNA6_MetaG | ecosystem: Engineered > Bioreactor > Anaerobic > Digestate | place... | reverse complement strand
GCCAGGACGCGCGCCACGCTCAAGGCCACCGCTCGGGCATCGTCAGCACCAGAGCCACCTCTCCTCCTTCGAGGAACGCCACCCGTCGCACGTTCCCAAAACGAAATCCCTCCGGCACGAGGCGCGTCGGAAATTCGCCCCGCTTCTCCCAACGATCCACCCCCAGCACCGCCCGCCCCCCGGGGCTTCGCACCACCACCGAGGCGTCGGAGGGCCGGAGGGCGGACCTGAGGGCACTCCGGGGAAAGGACCACACCTGCCGGGCGGGGAAAAAGGGCAGCGCCTCTCCTCGAAAAAGGACCCACCCCTTCGAGGCCGGAGCCAGGCGCCCCACGGCCTCCACGTCCTCCAGGGACAAGAGGCAGGGAATTCCTTCCACCCGCACGAGCAGGGCGGCCACGCTTCCCTCCCCCGGGGAGGGATGACGCCCCTCGGAGGGACGCTCGGGCCCGGGCAAAGGAGAGCCCTCCCCTTCGGGGAGGAGGGTGCCCCGGGAATCCGGGCTCCGGGACAGGCACCGCAGCTCCTCCACCAGGCGCCGCAACGCCGCCATCCCGCGCTCCAGGCGTTTTTTCCGGTCTCCTTCGAGATCTTTCAGGGATCGTTCCGTGCCCTCCAGGTCGTGGGCCAAAATCTCCCCCTTATGGAGGACCTCCGCCAGGGGTTGAGAGGGGGCCACCGCCAAAAGCAGGGCGAATCCCGCCTTGGCGCTGTGAAGAAAGCGCCGCAGGGCTTGGGGAGCCTGGGACTCCAGGAGGAGATCCTCCGGGGCCCCGCCGTCAAAGTCGTCGAGGAAATCCTCCACCATCCGGGCGAACTCCGCCTGGTCCGAGCGAGGAATCACGTCGCTCCCCTCCCGAACAAGGGCTTCTGGTAAAGCACCATGCCCCGAGTTCGCTTCACGCGGAATCGGCTGGACATGCGGCTCACGGGCTCCGCGTGCCCCAAAAAGATGTACCCCCCGGGGCGAAGATGATGGAAGAGCTGCTCCACCATCCGCTGTCGCGCCTCGTCGTCAAAGTAGATCAACACGTTCCGGCAGAACACGACGTCGAAATCGGGGCCCAGCTGCCCCATGTCCTGGGGATCCGCCAGGTTCCCCAGGAAAAAGCTCACCGGACGCTTAGTTTCGTCCCGGAGGACAAAGTGCTCCCCCACCCGGTGAAAGTGCCGATCCAGGTAGGCCTTCGGCACGTCTTTCACCGCCCGGCGGCCGTACCGTCCCCGCCGAGCCCGTTCCAGGACGCTGTCGTTGATGTCCACGGCCACCACTTCGAAGGGAAGGCCCTCTTCCTCCAGCATTTCCCTCAGGATGATGGCCAGGGTGTAGGGTTCTTCCCCCGTGGCGCATCCGGCGGAAAGCACCCGGAGCCCCCGGCGCCCCCCTCTCCGGCACCCGGCGACGAGCTCCGGCAGGCAATCCTCGGCGAAGCTCTGTAGCTGGGGAAAATCCCTGAAAAAGTATGTTTCGTTCACCGTCACCCGGTTTATTAGGACCTGAAACTCCTTTCTCTGGGGATCGAAGAAACGGAGGTGGTTGATAAAACGCTCCTCACGATCGATCCCCAGCACCCCCATGCGCTCCCGGACGTGGCGAAAGACCTGCATCCTCTTCTGATCCCCCAGAAAGATTCCCGTGTGCCGGTGCACGAAACTCCGGATCTCCTCAAAACACCGAAAGTCCTCCGGGGGCTTTCGAGGGCCTCCGACGCCGGGCTCTCCCCCCCGGGGTCCCGGAGGGCGCGGGAAGTCCCCGGAGATCCTTTCCCCGGAGGGATACCCCCGGCCTTCTCTTGGATCCTTCTCTCCCATGGCGCCCCATCCTCCGTCACAGGAGGCCCCCCGGGGAGTCCCCTTCGGACTCTTGGGAAAATGCGGGGCTGGATTTTATCGCTTTTATCTCTTCCATCAGTTCTCCCAGGGCCCTATCCAGCGAGGGCCAGAGGGCCTTCGCTCCCTCCAGGTCCCCCCCCTTGCAAGACGCCTCCAGGCGCTCCCCCAGCGCGGTGAGGGCGGCCACGCCGAAGTAGGAGACGCTCCCCCGGAGTTTGTGCACCGCCTTCTGGGCTTCCGCCAGGGCGCCGCGCCCCAGGGCGTCCCCTAGGGCCTGCCCCATGCCCGGAGCCCGGTCCAGGAACTCTTGGATCACGTCCTTCAGGATGCCCCGGTCTCCTCCCACTATGCGCTGTAGCCGGGAGAGGTCCACTCCGCCCCGGGGGAGATCCAAAGGTTCCGGGACCTCCCTTGACTCCTGGCCCAGCACCTCTGCAATGGTGCGAAAGAGCTCTTCGGGGGAGATGGGTTTGGACACGTAGCCATCCATGCCCGCCTCCAGGCATCGCTCCCGGTCTCCTTTCATGGTGTAGGCCGTCATGGCGATGATGGGCACCCGTTCCCCCTCTTTTTCCTCCTGGCGGATCAGCGCCGTGGCCTCCAGGCCGTCCATCTCGGGCATCTGCACGTCCATGAGGATCAGGTCGTAGTTCCGGAAGCGAGAGCGCCGCAGGGCCTCGTGGCCGTTTTCCGCCCCGTCCACGCTCCATCCCTTGCGCTCCAGGAGGATGCGCGCCAACTTACTGTTCATGGGGTTGTCTTCCGCCAGAAGTACCCGAAGGCGCTCGGGCAGCCCCCTCACCGGCTCCCTATCCCGACTCTCGGAGCGGGAGATGGCACTCCCCTCGGGAGCCACGCCCAGGCGCACAGTGAAGGAAAAGGTGCTCCCTTCCCCCTCCCGGCTCTCCACGCCAATGGCGCCCCCCATGGCCTCCACCAGGCGTTTCGATATGAAAAGGCCCAGTCCCGTCCCCTGACGCTTCCGGGCCATGGCCCCCTCCACCCGGCAAAAGCTCTGGAAGAGGTCCGGCAGGCGAGAGGCGGGGATCCCCACCCCCGTATCCCGCACCACCACCGTCAATTCCAGGGATTTCCTTGCCGAAAGGGGTTCCGACCCTCCGGGATCCCCTCGGGAAGCCTTCGCCTCTTCCCAGAGGGACACCCCTTTAGGGCGTCGCGCCGTCACGGTGAGGGACACCCCCCCTTGGTCGGTGTACTTGATGGCGTTGCTCACCAGGTTTACCACCACCTGGCGAAAGCGGATCTCATCCCCCAGGACCACGGCGGGGACGTCGGGGGCCACGACCAGGTCCAGGAATAGCCCCTTGCCCCGGGCCAGGGGTTCCATGGGGCGCAGGGCCACTTCCAGGGATTGCCTCGGAGAGAAGAGGTCCCAGTCCAGCACCAGGCGGTGGGCCTCGATCTTTGAAAGGTCTAAGACATCGTTGACGATCTCCAGGAGGGACTGCCCCGAGATCCGCACGTTCTCCAAGAGGTCGCGATGCTCCTGGGGGACGTCCATGGCAAGCATCAGGTCGGTCATGCCCAGGATGGCGTTCAGGGGCGTCCGGATCTCGTGACTCATGCTCGCCAGGAAATCACCCTTGGAACGGCTCGCCGTCTCCGCCGCTTCCAAAGAGGCCCTTAGATCCTCCTCTTCCCTTTTACGCCCCGAGATGTCGACCTGGATCCCCGCGATTTCGGCTTCTTCGGGGCCCCTAGGGCACAAGCCCTTGACCACGAGGTAGTACCGCCCAAGGTAGCGGGATTCCTCCGGAGAAGGCTCCGCCTCCGAGAGGAGTCCCGGGGGATCGCCGGGGGTCTGGGCGGCGGAAAACTCGAACTGCCGTACCCCCCCGTCGTTCCGGAGCGCCATGTCCTGCCATACCATCTCCGATGCGAGCTCCTGGGGAAAGATTCCCCAGTCCGTCTTGCCCAAAAGCTCGCTCCGGGGGCAACCCGCGAAGGCCGCGAAGGCCTCGTTGCACTCCACGTAGCGCCCCGCGCCGTCTTTGAGAAAGATCGCCGCCGGCAGGGCGTCCAGCCACCGGCGAAGCCGATCGCATTGGTCGTCCGCCCCAGCATACGTCATCGCTTCTTCCCCGTGGCCCAGGGGTCGGTTTTCCTCTGGCGGCACTCCTATCCCCTCTTTCGCGCCCGTCGCCGAGACTCCGTCTCCTCCGAAGCCCTTAAAACATCGCCCCTTTAGGAGGTCAATTGGGCAATGGCCCGGGCCACTTTTTCGTCCTCAAAGGGCTTGACGATGAAGTCGCTGGCCCCCGCCATCATGGCATCCATGACGATCTCCTGGCGCCCCATGGCGGTGATCATCACCACCGCCACCTCGGGACACTGTTCCTTCATGAGTTTTAGGGCCGCCAGGCCGTCCATGTCGGGCATGTTAACGTCCAAAGTCACCAGATCGGGGCGCAGCAGGGCGCACTTTTCCACTCCCTCCTGGCCGTTGGTCGCCTCCCCCACCACCACATGTCCGCCCTTTTCCAAGATCGCCTTTAGCTTGAACCTCATGAACGCGGTGTCGTCCACCACCAGAATCCTCTTGCCCACGGCCACTCACCCCTCGGTCTCCTATCTTTTCCGCACCCCCCCTGCCCCTACAGGGATGGGGGAAGGCCCACTCCCCCGTCTTCCGCCCTTCCCGAAGCCCGCTTCCACCCCTCCTGGGGAGGAAAGATCTCCCGCATCTCTTCGTCCCACCCGAAGGGGATAAGACACCAGGTCCATTCCCACCCCACGACCGTCATTCGGACCATCTCCTCCTGCCCTGGGTTGAGGGGACCTCTCCCCGGGCGCACGATGAGTTCTCCGTCCACCCCCTGGGCTTCCAGGCGCTCCAGCTCCAGGCGCAGCTCTTGGCGCACCATGGCATCCACATCCAAAAAGGGCCCCCGACGCCACGCCCGGCTCTCCATGAGGGACGCCAGCCGGGGCGCCACCAGGGGGGCCAAAAGGGAAAAGAGCTCTTCCGCCTCCTCCGAGTGGAGTGGCACGCGATCCAGGGATGATACGGCGATGGTACCCCAACACCGGCGCCCCGACCAGAGGGGCGTGAGCAACATGGGGCGGCCGGAGAGGAGGGTCACCACCCGGGGAACTTCCATCTTGGAGGCCCACGCCAAGAGTTCCGCCCGTCCCGAATTGGAATCTCCCCGGAGGATGAGGTAGGGGGGTTGGGCTCCCAGGGCCAGGCGAAGGGAGGACTCCACGCTCTCGCAAAGCCGATCCAAATCGTTAATTTCCTGGACTTTCTCCGCGATGTCCCGGAGGAGACGCATGAAAAGCAGCCGCCGGTCCAGGGCGTCGCGCTGATCGGTGACGCGCTCCAGGAGTTGGCAGCGCTCCAATCCCACCACCACCGATCCCGCCAGGGTCTTCAGCGCCATGGGGTCTCCGTAGTCCTTGCCGGTCACTGCGGGAGCCAGCCCCACCACGCCGTAGAACTTATCCTGGTCCCCCATCAGGAGGATCCTATCCAGCCCCTGACGTTGACAGATCTTCTTCAGCCCCGGCATGTGGGTTTCGCAGAAGAAATTCATCTCCGCCCCCGAGAGCAATCCTTCCCGAGGGAGGGTGCATCCCTCCAAGATCCCCCGATGGACCACCTCTTCGGGGGGACGACCATTTCCTGCCGGAACCCCGTGGAGCACGTAGGCCCCCGCCTGGGGTTTCCAGACCACCAGCTCCAGACGGGATGTTTGAGACATCTCCTTCAGGATGTCGCTGGCTGCGTCCAGCAGGTCGTGACGGCTTTGCTGGCGCATGAGATGTAGCGTGGAGGAGTGGATCCCTTCCAGGGCGAAGGCCTTGGTGGAAACCTCCGCAATTTGCCGCCGGTTTTCTTCGTGCAGAGCCGATATTTCCAGGGCCTTAGAAGCCACGTGGACGAAGAGGGCCAGGAAGTTCATATCCTCTTCCGAAGGGGCCCTGTCCCATCCCATGAGGGCAAAAAGTCTGTGGGGGCCCCCCATCAAGGGCAGGACCACGTGGATGCCCAGGGCGCGCAGGGCCGCGAGGTTGGCGTCTCCGAGCACGCCCTCGTGCTCTTCATCCACCATGAGGGGCGATGGGAGGATCCGGGTTTCTCGGAAAATTCCTTGGCGGGCGGGCTCATAGCGAGGCTCCCCCCAGAGGTGACGCCACTCTTTCCCCCGATCTTCCAGCACCGCCAAGCGCCGGGAGAAAACCCCCTCTCGAAGGACGTCCCCCAGGAAGGTCGCGAAGTATTCCACGGGCATGGGCTCGAAGATGGAGGCGATGGCGTTCCGGGCGGCCATGAGGGTGTAGGAAAGGCGGGATAAACGGCTTTCCAGGGGAACCACCTTTTGGTGATCATGCCAGAGCCCCACGAGGCGGGCAAAGGCTCCCAGATCGTTTCGCAGCTCCAGGGACAGGGGGGCCGAGGTCAAAAGGTAGTAGCACCACTGATCCCCCGCCAGGCGCGCCGCCTCCTCCCACCCTTCGCCGAAGGGGTCTGCCTCCTCGGGGGAGAGCGAAACCACTCGGGCACCGCCGGGGGCCAAGGGGTTTTCCCGGGAAAAGGCTCTCTCCAGAACCTGGGATCCTTCCGAAAAGCTGAAAACCGGGGGGACGAAACGCGCCGCCGTCACCACCGCCAGTGACCTCCCCGTCTCCTGGAGCACCAAGGCCCTCCCGAGCTCCATCCCCAGCCGCTCTTCCAGGAGGGAGAAGACGCCCCCGTCGAGCACAAAGGACATGCGATCGCAGAATTCCCGCAACATCAGGCTCCCCCCGATTCCACGGCCACCACCCGGTCCTCGTTCGCGTCGTAAAACAGGGTGACGCGGCTCATCGCGTTCTGAGTTACGCTCGAAATCCCCCGGAGGCGTAAGTTTACCCCGCAGGAACAGGATCCCCGCAGGCCAAAGGTGGCGTCCCCCTTCATCTTGCGCAAAAAATCCCCCAGCTCGGCGAAACGTTCTTCCCGATCCGCCAGGGCGTCGGCTTTTTCTATGTAGCCCCTCAGAAGGTCCCGGATCCCCGGGGTCCCCGGCCCCAACGCCCGCATCTCCGCCGCTAGGGCAGACAGGTGGTCCTTTAGGGCCTCGATCTCCTTCTCTAGGGCCTGGTGATCTCTAAAGAGATCCCTCCTAGGCACCCCGGGGATGTCGATGCGAGTGTCCCCTTCGCGGAAGGATCGTACGTCCTTGGCGTGGACATGCCCCCGGGCGCGGATCTCCGAAGCGGTGATGACCCCCTTACCCCCCTCCACCAGCACGCCCTTACGGGCGTTCACGGTGGACCTCAGGATGTACTCGTTCACCATGAGGGTCTCGCATTCTACCTCTGCCTCCTGGATGAACCGGGCCATCACGTCCCCTCCCGCCCGCACCACCGCCCGTCCTCGCCCCTGGATGCCGTAGCGCACCGAGACCTTTCCCTGGCGGCTCGTCACGGCGGCATCCTCCACGGAGCCCACCACCTCCACGTCGCCCCCCGCCTCCACGGCAAAGCCGCCCCGCACGGAACCTTTCACCAGCACGGGGCCGTCGTAAGAGACGTTGCCCGTGGCCGAACCCACGTCCCCCGAAATCACCAGCACTCGCTCCAGCAGAATCCTGGACCCCTTCCATCGGAGGGCCCCGCTGTATTTCGCCACCAACTCACCGTTCTCCGATAGATAAAGGCCCTCGCCGAAGTCCAAGGGCGCGGGACGCCCCTTCCGGGGAGGCACCTCCTCTCCTCGCACCGTACGCCCCGCTCTCCCCTTCGTGGGGGGAAAGCGCATCGCCACCACCGCGCCCTCCTGTACCGGCACGATGAGATCTAGATGATAATGATCCACGTTCCCCGAGGCATCCTCCACGGGGCGTCCCGTGGGAGGAGAGAAGAAAAACTCCACTCGCCCATCTTCTCCGGGCCCGGGGGGCACCCCTCGGGCCACCACGGCGCACACGGCTTCGCCTGCGGTGGCGCGGGCCCACGCCCGATCCAGGGCCTCGTGATCCACGCCGAAGACCACCCCTTCGCGGTCCAGGAGCTCCCGGAGACCTCCTCCGCCGCCCTGGAGGGGGTAAAATCCCGGAGAAAGGTAAAGACGGCAAGTCATACCCGCCTCGTCCACCACCACCCGAGGCGAAGCGCCTTCGCCCCCTTCTTCTTCCACCCCCACCCGATGGCTCCCAAGGACCGACGCCGCCCTAAAGACCTCTTCCCGGGCGATGCGAACCTCCGGGGCCACACTCCGGAGGGCTTCCAAAACCTCCATAGGTGCCAGGGGGAGGCGGCGCACCTCGATCCACACCTCCTGCGCCGTCCGGCGCAGGGCAAAGCCGGAGCCGACGTGGATCCACGCCCCCCTTTCCGGAATTTTTTCTTCCCCATCGACTTCCGGCGTCGTCATCTCCATCCCTCCTCTCGGATCAAGGAGCGCCAAGATATATTTTTTTAACAAAATAACCACAAAATCCCCCGAAGGGGCTTACGCCCCTCCGGGGGCCGATAATCCCGGAAGAAACGCCCCCGCCGCCCCGGCCTAGGCGCCGGGAGATTCCCGCCGCCTGACCGCCAGAGCCACTTCCAAGAGCTTGGCCACTTGACGGCTAAAGGTCGCCGGGTCGGGCAGCTCCGTCCCTTCGGCGAGCCGGGCCTGTCCCAGAAGCACCTGGGCAAACTCCTCGATCCGAGGGTCGGCGGCGTCGGCGGCATGGAGATCCCGGAGCCCCCGGAGCACGGGGTGACCGGGGTTTATTTCCAGCACCCGCTTCACCGGGGGCAGGTCGCGTCCCATATGGCGCAGGAGCTTCTCCAGCTGGGGCGTCATGTCGTGGACCTCTCCCACCAGGCAGGCAGGAGAGGAGGTGAGGCGCTCGGACACCCGCACTTCTTTCACGTCCTTGTCCAAAAATCCCTGGAGGACCCGGCAAAGGGCCGCAAATTCCCCGGCGGCAGCGGCTCGGGCCTCCTGGGCCCTTTCCCGATCCTCGCCCCCGCCCACCTCCGGATCCCCCTTGGCGGCGGAGCGTAGGGGCTTGCCCTGGAACTCCGTGACGCCTTGGGTCCAGAGCTCGTCCACGGGGTCGGACAAAAGCAGCACTTCGTATCCCCGGGCCGCCAGCACTTCCAGGTGAGGAGATCCCTTGATCACCTCCACCGAAGAGCCCGTGAGGTACCAGATGGCGTGTTGATCGGGCTTCATACGCCCCACATACTCTTCCAGCGTCACGGGGTCGGCCTCCGTGGAAGAGGAAAAAAGAGAAACCCCCAGGAGAGTCGTCCGGTTCTTCTCATCGGAAAAGATCCCTTCCTTGAGCACCGCGCCGAATTCCTTCCAGAAGCTCCGGTACTTCTCCCGGTCCTTGGCCAGGGAGGTGCGCAGGGTCTCCAGGACCTTGCGCACCAGGCCGGAGCGGATAGCCATGGAGGCCCGGTCCTTCTGAAGGATCTCCCGGGAGATGTTTAAGGGCAAATCCTCGGAATCCACCACGCCCCGGAGGAACCGGAGATACTCGGGGATGAGCTCGGTGCAGTCGTGCATGATGAACACCCGGCGGATGTAGAGGGCGATGCCCCGTTTGCCCTCTCGGATGAAGAGGTCCAGGGGGGCCCGCTCGGGGATGAAAAGCAGGGCCCGGTAACTCGTGGTGCCCTCCGCCCGGGTGGTCATGCGGTAACCGGGCTTGCCCCAGTCATGGCTCACGTGGTGGTAGAACTCCTCAAACTCTTCCTCGGTGACTTCGCCCTCGGGACGGGTCCAGATGGCCTGCATGGAGTTGAGCGTCTCGTCCTCTTCCTTTCCCCGCAGGCGGATGGGCCAGGGGACGAAGTCCGAGTAGCGTTTGACGATGCCCCGTAGCACGTGGGGGTCCGCATAGTCTCCCATGCCCCCCTCTTCGTCGGCGGGTTTCAGAAAAAGCGTCACCGTCGTGCCGGGGCGGTCCCGTTCCCCTTCTTCAATGGCATAGGTGCCATCCCCGGAGGAGGACCACTTCCAGGCCTCCGTCTCCCGGATCTTCCGGCTCACCACATCTACCCGTTCCGCCACCATGAAGCTAGCATAAAATCCCACGCCAAACTGGCCGATGAGCTCCGGAGACACCCCGTCGGCCCGCTCTCGGGCGAGGCGCACGAACTCCCGGCTACCCGAGCGGGCGATGGTGCCCAGAAAGTTCACCAGGTCTTCTCGGTTCATGCCAATGCCCGTATCGGCCACAGTGAGGCTCCGACGCTCCCGATCCACGATGAGCCGGATCTCTCCTCCGGCGAGGTCTCCCGCCAGCTCGGGATCGGTGAGGCTCTCCAGGCGAAGCTTATCCAGGGCGTCCGAGGCGTTGGAGATCAACTCTCGGAGGAAGATGTCCTTATTGGAGTACACCGAGTGAACCATGAGCTCCAGGAGCTCCTTGCCCTCGCTCTGAAAGGCAAATGTTTCCCGTTCCGCCATCCTTCTTTCTCCCTCCCATGCCGTAGCGGCGCCCCTCTTTAACGGGGCTCCGCCGTCAACTCCCCCCAATTATAAGGCACCCCCGGCAAAGCTTCCATGACGAAAATCCCCGGACATTTCCTTTTGCCCCCTCTAGGTTAGGAATCTCTTCCCGGGACGCCCGTTGCAAAAAGCGATCCGAACGGGGAAAATGGGAGTAGCGCCGGGGATAAAGCCCTGGGGCACGAAAGGAGACGGCACCGTGAGACAGAGAAAGATCTTGGGGGTAGTTTTGGCGACGATGTTGGGTCTTTTGGTAACGGGGGAGGGGGCCCGGGCCATGTCCCCCACGGAGCGCATCCGCGAGAGTGCCTCCATCCTGCGGGAGATGGCCCGTCAGGACGACGCCCGGTACATGGGAAAGTTGCTTAAAGACGCCAAGGGAGTGGCCATCTTCCCCTCCGTGGTAAAGGCTGGGTTAGTCTTCGGGGGAAAGTACGGCGAGGGCATCCTGCTGCGCCGGGACCCGGCCAAGAACCGGTGGTACGGCCCCAGCTTCATCGACATGGGAGGGGTCTCCTGGGGGCTCCAGATCGGCATCTCCTCCACCGCCCTGGTGCTGGTCATCACCAACGAGCGCGGCATGGCGGGTTTCACCGGGGACGAGGTCACCCTGGGAGGGGATCTGGCGGTGGCCGCCGGGCCCACGGGGCGGAGCACCTCCGCCGCCACGGACGGCCGCCTCAAGGCGTCGATCTACAGTTACTCCATGACCAAGGGACTCTTCGCCGGCCTATCCCTAGAAGGGGCCGTCATCGACACCCGCCAGGACAAAAACCGGGAATACTGGAAGGGCGACCGGGGGGTGGACCGGATCCTGAAGACCGCCGCCACCGATGCCCGGATGAGGGCCCTCATCAAGGCCCTGGACGAAGTGGTCCGCACCGCGCCAAAGTAACAAGCTCCCTCGCCCCGAAAAAAGGGGTCCTCAGGGTCCCGGGGCCTTTCCCCCGGACCCCTGAGGACCCCACCCGAAATCCCGAAAGCCCCGCCTAGAGGGAGGAGCGGTACCCTCCGGGGGCCCTTTCCTCAAAGCGCCGCCATAGCCTGGTCGCCGCTTCCCGGGCGCCCCTGCGGAGCTCCTTTTCGTCGAAGACCGTAAATCTTCCCTCCCGCCACAGGATCTTTCCCCTCACCGCCGTGATAAAGGCCTCGGCCCCCTGGGCCCCGAAGACCAAGTGTCCCATGAGGTTTTCCCGGGTCAGGGGAGTCACGGGGCTATAGTCCACCACCGCCAGGTCGGCCGGGGCCCCGGGAACCAGGCGCCCCACTCCGGGGAAAAACTGCCGCGCCAGTTCGTGTCCCCGGACAAAGAAGGCTTCGCCGAGGAGCCCCAGGGCGTCCCCCCCGGGATCTCCCAAGAGAAAGGCCGAACGCAGCGAGGCCAGCATGTTTCCCGTCATACCGTCGGTGCCCAACACCCATCGAGAGAGGCGATGCTGGTCCAGGCGCCCCACGCCGTTTTTGGCGTTGGACTCGGGGTTGGCCAGCACCCAACATCCTAGCTCCTCCAGCAGGGGGTACTCCGCCTCGTCCAAGTGCAAGCAATGCACCAGCAGGGAGGATTGATCCAGCAGGCCAAAACGGGCCAGGCGATCCACGGGGCCCAGATAGCCCCAGTCCCGACATCGCTCCCGGTCCGATCGATCCTCGCCGCAGTGGACGTGCACCGGCATGGAGGGGGGGCGGCGCCGGGCCACCCGGCGCAGGCTCTCCTCCCCCAGGGTTAGGGAGGCGTGGAGCCCCATCACCCCTCGAAGGTCGTCCGAGCTCGCCACCGACCGGAAAAAGTCGATGTTCTCTTCCAGCTGATCTTCCACCGTCCCCGGCCCCCGGTCCGAGGTCTCAAAACACAGGACCCCCCGCACCCCCGCGTCCCGGAATGCCCGGGCCTCCATGGCCAGACTCCCCCGGACAAAGGATTGGGAGGCGTGGTGATCGATCACGGCGGTCACCCCGGCTCGGATCCCCTGAGCCAAACCCCAGAGGGCGGACCAGTACACCGATTCCTCGTCGTGGACCCCATCCAGATGCCACCAGAGGAGCTCCAGGTTGGAGATAAAGTCCGTCACCGCCCCTCGGGGGGCGATTCCCGCCGTCAGGGAGGAGTATAGATGGTGATGGGCATTTAAAAACCCCGGGAACACCGGACGCCCCCCCACCGATATCACCTCCGTCCCATCCTCTTCGCACCGGCGACGGATCTCCTCCGAAGGCCCCACCGCCTCTATGTCCCCCCCTCGCACCAGGATCCCTCCGTCTTCGAGAAAAAAGCCCTCTCCGTCCGCCAAGGTGCCTTGCACCAGGGCCCAGCGTCGATCCACCTCAAACCCCTCCCCCTTCGGTCTTTACCCTTCCGCCCGCAGTTTACCCCTCCGGAGGACCTTTTGTCCCCCCTACCTTCATTTGCCCCGCCCCTTGGCCCATCCTTGGAGGGAATGATTCGGCCCCTTTTCCACTATGTGGTAGAATCTTTCTAGGCTCGGGCCCTTCCTGCGCGGGGCGCGAGTGAAGTGTGCCCTCTTTTCGGAAGGAGGCTCCGGACCGATCATGGATGAGGAACTGCTGGCGACCTTCCTCGCCGAAGCCGCCGCCTTCCTGGAAGAGACGGAAGAGGGGCTCCTGGCCCTGGAAGATGGGAGCCAAGACCCCGAGATTATCCACACCATCTTCCGTCACATGCACAGCCTGAAGGGATCGGCGGGATACTTCGGCTTCGACTCCCTGGTTCGGGTGGCCCATACCATGGAAAGCGTACTGGACGAGCTCCGCCGGGGCACCAAGGCCTTATCTCCGTCGGTGACTGAGGGATTGATTTTTGCCACGGATTTTTTGCGCCGCACCGTGGCCCACCCCGAAGGGATCTCGTCCTCGGACCCCTCTCCGGCCCTTTCCGCCCTCGGCGGGGCCCTTGAACCCGCAGAGCCGGACGCCTCAGGAGACGGAGAGAGCGCCGCCGCCGCCGAAGAAGAAGGTCTTTCCCCCATCGCCCGGGCCCGGGGCCAAGGGCGGGCCTTTTTTGCCCTCGCCCTGGCCCATCTCACCGACCTGGGCCCCCTGGGGATCTCCCAGATGGAGTTTCTGAAGCGCCTTGACCAGGTGGGGAACGTGCTCTCCGTCGAAGAGGACGACCCCGAGGTGGCCACCCTTCCCGGCCTCTCCCCGGACGACCTGATCCTTGCCACCGAAAAATCGGCGTCGGAAGTCGCCCAGGGGCTAGGGGTCCCCGCTGCGTGGGTGCGCCCCATCGGCACTCCCCCAGCCCCGGAGCCCTCCACTCCCGCCCCTCGGGCCCCGGAACCCTCCGCCGCCGGAGCTCCGCCCTCCCAAGGCTCCCTTCCCGGGCAGGAGGTCGAGCCCCCATCAAAGACCCCTCGGGAGGACTCGGTGCGCATCCGGGTTCGCTTGCTGGACGACTTGCTGAACCTGGCGGGAGAGATGGTGTTGGCCCGCAACGCTCTTTTCCGGGAGATGGGGCGGGGCGCCGAAGACCCTCGCAAGAAAATCAAAGGCCTTTCCCTTTGCCCTCTCCCGCCCCAGGGAGACGATCCCGAGGAAGGAATCTCCTTCCGAGAGAGGCTCCGGCGCCGGTCGGCGGGCATGGATCGAGCCCTGGGACGCATCGACCTCCTCACCACGGAGTTTCGAGAAAAGGTCATGCAGGCCCGGCTCCAACCCCTGGATCGCCTCTTTTCTCGCCTGCCCCGCCTGGTGCGGGACCTATCCCGCACGCTGGGAAAAAGCGTCCGCCTGGCCCTGGAGGGGGGCGATGTGGAGCTGGATCGGTCGCTGCTGGAAGCCCTGGGAGATCCCTTGATACACCTGGTGCGAAACGCCCTGGATCACGGCCTGGAATTCCCCGACGAACGTATCGCCGCAGGTAAGGCCCCCACGGGAACCCTCACTTTGAAGGCCTGGTCCCGGGGGGGGCGGGTGCACCTGGACGTCTTCGACGACGGCCGGGGACTGGACCTGGATCGCATCCGGGCCCGGGCCCTGGAGCGCGGTCTAGCCAGCGATCGGGAGATCCGCCAGATGGTCCCCGACCAGATCTCCCGGTTTATATTTCATCCAGGATTTTCCACCGCCGCCTCCATCTCGGCCATCTCCGGGCGAGGGGTGGGGATGGACGTGGTACTTCACAACGTGGAGAGCCTGGGGGGTAGCGTGGACCTGCACAGCTCCGCCGGAGAAGGGACCTCCTTTCGTATCAGCCTACCCCTCACCTTGGCGGTGCTCCCTTCGCTGTTGGTGTCCTGCGGCCCTCACCACTTCGCCCTCCCCCAGGCCCACGTGGATGAGGCCCTGCGCCTGCGCCCGGCGGAACAGCTCCGGGCCCTCTCTCCCCTGGGAGATGCCCGGGTCCTGAGGCTCCGAAACAGCGTGATCCCCGCCGTGGTGCTCCAGGAGCTCCTGCACCAGGTCTCGGAGGCCCCGTCGCTGTCCGTCGGCCCTTCCGAGACCTCGTCCCCACCGGAAGGAAGACGTCCCGCCCCCCTCCCCCCCACGCCCCACTGGCTGGTGCTTCGCACCGGGGACCGTCTCTTCGCCCTGGGGGTGGATCGCATCCTGGGCAGCGAGGAAATCCTGGTGAAACCCCTCCCTCCTCGCCTGAAGGGGTGCCGGATCTACGGCGGCGCCACCGTCCTGGGGGACGAGCGGATCGCCCTCATCCTGGACCCCGAGGGCATCGCCCACGTGACCCGGGTGGGGCGCACCCAGAAGGAGTTAGACCAGAGCGCCCTCCGGCCCTGGTCCCTTCCCCAGCGCGAAGAGCGCGATCTGCTCCTGGTGCGGGGGGCGGGGGGCGACCGCTTTGCCCTGGACCTATCGCTCATTGCACGAATCGACGAGATCCCCCCGGACGCCATCCAGCACGCAGGGGGCATGACCTTCGCCTCCCTCCGGGGGACGCCGGTGCGCCTGCTTCCCCTGGAGGACTTCATGGGGGGCGGCGACGCCCCGGCGCCCTCGGAAAAGCGCTTCGCCCTGACCCTTCGTTTTGCCCAGGGCCCTGTGGCGATCCTGGTGCACGCCGTCCTGGACACCCTGAGCCTCCCCATGCCTTCCCTGGCGCCGAACTATCCTGCCCCCGGGGCCTTTGGCACCTTCGACGCCCAGGGACACCTGGTGATAGCCCTGGATCCCTTCGTGCTCCTGGCCCGGGCTCGCCCTCCGGTACGCCCCATCCCGAAAAACCTGCTCCATCGCCGAATATTGCTCCTGGACGACGATCCCTTCGGATCCCTACTGGAGCAGAGCTTCCTCCAGGGCGCAGGGGGGTGCGAAGTCCTTCGGGCGGAGGACCTGGACGGGGCTCGCTCCGCCCTGGAAGGCGCCGATTTTCACGCCCTTCTGGTCACCCCTCGTCTGGCCACCCCGGAGGCTCTCCCCCGGCTGCGCCGCCCCGATGGGTCGCTCCCGCCTTCGGCCCTGCTGACCGGATCCCCCCGGGGAGCCCCCCCGCCGGGATACGACGGAGAGCTCTCCCGGGACGACCGGGAGGCCCTGCTAAAGGGACTAAAGCGGCTCTGTGCTGCGGGCAGCGAGGCGCCTGCTGATGGCAAAGACTGAACCGACAAAGCGGCTAAACTTAAGGAGGCCCTTCGACATGACAGGAAAGATCCTCTGTTTCGAGCTGGGAACGCGCACGGTGGGCGTTGATCTGGAGGAAGTGCAGGAAGTATCGCGCGCCATGGCTTGGACCTCGGTTCCCGGGGCTCCCCGGGAGATCCGGGGCATCTTCAACCTGCGGGGGCAAGTGGCGGCCCTCTTTGACCTCGCCCGAACCCTGGATCCCCAGGCCCCTTCCACCGAAGGACGGTCGGCCATCATCCTAAAACCTAGCAAGGAAGGGGATATCTCGGGCTTTCTCGTGGACCGTCTGGGCAACGTGTTGGAAGTGGGAGAGGGCTCCTGCTCCCCCGTGCCTTCCCACCTCTCTCCCCGGGAGCAGGCGGCGTTTCGGGAGCTGGTCATCACCGGGGAACAGGTCCTCCCCGTATTGGCGCCGGAACGGATCTTCGGCAAAGACCTCCAAGACGCGTAAAAGGTCCGCTAGCTCTTAGAGAGAGAGGGATGGTCATGCGAAACCTGCACGCTAAGATCACCATGGTGGTGGGCCTCGCCGGGGCCGTGGCCTGCGGTGGCGTCGCCGCCATCGCCTGGCACGCCGCCCAGCCTATCGCCGCCCTGATACCCCCCGAATCAGCCGCCCCCCTGATGGCCCAATTCCGCCACCAGATCGCCCTGGGGGCGGCCCTGGGGACGGCTTTGGGAGTCGCCGCCGCCGTACTGGTGGCGGGCAGCATCAACCGCCCCGTGGAGCGCCTCCTGTCCCGGATTTTGCGCTTTGGCCGGGGGGATCTGGATGTCACCTTCTTGTCCAGCCTGGACCGAAACGCCCCCCTGGAGCCCCCTCCCCCGGAGAACCTCCCCTTTGCCCTGACCGGTGCCGACCGGCTTAGGATCATGGCCCTGGCCCTGGAGCACATGGGCTCTTCCCTACGCCAATCCTTGGCGTCCGTGGCCGACGCCTCGGAGCGCATCGGGGCATCGGCGGGAGCCCTTTCCCTCGTGTCCCAGACCATGGTGGCGGGAAGCCAGGAGATCAACGCCACCATCTTCGACGTCAACGACGCCGTGGGGCTCATCGCCGCCCGCCTGGGGGAGATGGCCCAGAGCGCCGAAGAGGCCAGCACGGGCATCCACAACATCGCCAACGCCCTGGATGACCTAAATTCCTCCACGGAGAGCACCGCCTCGGCCTCGGAGGAGATGTCCGCCGAGGTGGAAAGCATTCTGGAGACGGTGCAGGACATGTCGTGCAACATCGACACTATTTCGACCTCCGCCATCGAGGTGTCCCAGGGGGTCACCCGCATGGCCGAGAGCGTCAAGGCCATCGATGCCGCCCTGGCGGAGACATCCCGGAACACCACGCGGTCCACCCGCATCACCGCCGAGGCCGACCGCCAGGCCCAGGAGACCCACCGCCTCATCGGGCGCCTCTCCTCCGCATCCCGCCAGATCGGCAAGGTGGTGGACCTCATCACCGACATCGCCGAACAGACCAACATGCTCGCCCTCAACGCCGCCATCCAGGCCGCCGGAGCGGGGGAAGCGGGGCGGGGCTTCGCCGTGGTGGCCAACGAGGTCAAAGAGCTGGCGCGCCAGACCGCCGAAGCCACGGAAGAAATCGAAGGGCAGATCGAGGCCATGAGAGAAGACATGGGCGCCGCCGTGGGCGCCGTGGGGGCCATCGTGGGCGTCATCCGGGAAGTCGACGAGATCAGCAACACCATCGCCGCCGCCGTCGCCCAGCAATTCCAAGCCTCCTCTCAGATCTCCCAGGTGGTGGACGTGGCGGACGCTCGCATGCGCACCATCACCAACGAGATCGCCGACTTCTCGCACCGATTCCAAAACGTGTACCAGAGCATCGAAGAGATCAGCCGGGCCGCCCAGGCCGTGGCCCACGCCACCGTCACCATATCCCTGGCCTCCAAGCATGCGGCGGAAAACGCCGATCTCGCCAGCACGCGTACCGCCGCCCTGGCCCAGGCCACCCGGGATGTGGACCACCAGGCCAAAGACATCTCCGCCAGCATGGAAAATATCCATCACGCCTCTGCAGAAACCGCCCGGTGCGCCGAAGACACCAGCGTCTCCGCCTCCACCCTCGACGAGCTGGCCGGAGAGCTGCACAACATGATGGAACATTTTTTTCATTCCCCCAACGCCAAACCTGCCCTTCCCGAAGCGGGGAACGAATAAAAAAATCTCTCCGAGGCTGGACTGTTCTTTGCCACACCCTACAATGGCGTCGTGGCGCTTCCACACATGAAGTGCCCCCTTCGGGAGGTGAGGCCATCATGGAAGGAAATATTTTGGTCTTTTTTAACGGCCCATGGGACGGCGACCGCCCCGAAGAGACGAGACGCAACGAAACCAGTGTGCCCCGGCTTTATCGCCTTCTTTCCGAAGATCCGCGCCAGCGGTCGTGCTATCTCCCCAGAGTGGGTACCGGTTCTCTGGAAGGGGCCGCAGCCCTCTACGACTTCGACCCCCACGATCCGCCCCAGCGACGGGGAAGAGCTCCGCAAGATCCGGGATTTTCTCTTTGAAAACGGACTGCTGACGGAAAAGCCCGGGGTGGAAACACTGCTGGAAAAGTAGGGGCACTCCGGAAATCCCCACAGCACAGGCCCCGGGCTCGGCGTGGTACACCAGAAAGCCCGGGGCCCTTTCGTGGGGCGAGGGAGGATCAGGGGCGGCGGTGGTTCCAAAGGTCTCCGGGGGCCCCGATCCCGGCCTGAAGTGCCGGAGAGAGGTTCAGTAGGGGTCGCGCTCGAAGATCATGCGGTTTACCACGGGATCACCTTCCGGATCAAAGCCAAAACCTACGATAACCCGCCGCATCCCGGAGTGGTAAGTCCAAACGCGATGGTCGACCTCGTGGGGGTCGCCGATCAAGCGCGACACCTTCTCCGGGGCGTCGCCAAAGGCAATCGATCCGAAGGATACGCCTTTTTCAAAGTCCACCTCCGTCAGGAAGGATCCTTTTTCCGTGATCCAAAAGATCACGCGCCCCCCGGGGTAGCGTAGCTCCACCGCCGTCACCTCTCCGGGGTAGTCCTCCGGGTGAAAGGTCCTGCGATCCACTCCCTCGGGCTTTCCTAGCCGCCGCTCCGTCATCGAAGGCTCCGTCCCAAAATCCCTCCGGAGCATCATGCAAAACCGCCCTAACGGGTCGTCCAACCCCTCGAAGCGGAGGAATCGGCCGTGCACCCAACCCTCCCCTAGCCTCTCCGAGAGGACCTGATACCAGGTTTGGCCGTCCTCTCCCCGGGCCGCATCCACGACGACGAGCTCCTCTTGTTCCCCATCCCCCCACCGGCCGAGGCTCCTGCCTTCGGTCGAGGGACGATCCCGAAGGTTGACATGACGGCCGACGATCACTCCGGCGGCGGGGCGTTCGAGCAATTCTTCCCGCCCCGGCGCGGAAAAAGCCCTCGTCGCCCCCATGGGGACGACGAGGAGCAGGAAAAACCCCAGAAACATCGAGACGATTTTCCCCAAGAAGCTCATCTCTTTTCCCTATCCTTTCGGTCGATCATGACGCCCCGGGCCGGGAGGGGTCCGCTGGGCCAAGCCGAACTGGGGTCCCCTCCTTCCAGAGACCTCCCTAAAGAGGACCCGGTCACCAGGGGCGATAAAGCCGGGAGATGCCTTCTTTTTCGTCCAGGAAGAGGTCGAGGAGGTCCGGGTCAAAGGCCCCTCCCCGCTCGGCCGTCATGGCCCGCCGGGCCTCTTCCCGAGTCAGGACCGATCGGTGCGGGCGAGACGACACCAGGTTGTCCCAGACGTTGGCGATGGCCACGATGCGGGCAAAGAGGGGGATATCGGTGCCTTTCAGCCCCCGGGGATAGCCCTTGCCGTCCCATCTTTCGTGATGGCATAGGGCCACCTCGGCGGCGGCGTCCAGCCCCTGGATGCGGGAAAGGATCTGGTGTCCCATGGTGGGGTGACGTTGGAGGGTCTCTTGCTCCCAGCGCTCCAGGGAGTTTGGTTTGCCGAGTATAGCGTCGGGGACGCCGATTTTTCCCACGTCGTGGACGATGGCCCCCAGGTAGATGCGCTGGCGATCTCCGGGGAAGAGTCCCAGGCTCCGGGCCAGGGCCCGGGCGTAGCCCGCCACCCGGGCGCCGTGCCCTCCGGTGTGTGGATCTTTGGCCTCGATGACCGATGCCAGGGCCAGGAGAGAATCTTCCAGGGTCTTCTGGGCCCGGTCTCGGAGATTCAGGGCTTCTTCCTTGTCGAGGTCGATCTCTCTCACCTGTTCGGCGATGAGCTCTCGAAGGGCCTTGTTCTCGTGGGCCAGCTCCTGGGATTTCTCCCGGGACCGCTCCACTTCCATTTCAACGGGTACCGCCAAAAGCCTGCTGGCCTGGATGTTTCGGTACTCTTCCCTGGAGATTTCCGTGAGGCGCTCCAGGGCGCCGAGGGCTTCCAGGTAGTTTCCCCTGGCCCGGTGGTAGGCGGCCATTTCCCCCAGCGCCACACCCAGAAGCTGGGAGGATTGCAGGGTCTCCGCCAGGGCGAGACCCCTTTTCAGGCAGTCTTCCGCCTCGTGCCATCGATGGGCTTGCATCTCCAGGGTGCCCCATCGGACGAGGGTCTCTGCTTCCATCTCCTTATCCCTCGCTTCGGCGCTCAGGACCAGGCTCTCCCGGAAAAATCTTCGGGCCTCGGGGATGTCTCCTTCCGCCATCGCCAGAAGGGCGAGGTTGTGCAGGCCCACCGCTTCGTAGGCTTTGTTTCCCGCCTGGCGGTCGAATTCCATGGACCGAAGGTAGTGCTCCTGGGCCTCAGCGCAGCGCCCCTCTTCGCGATAGATCTCTCCCACGTTGTTATATGCCCGGGAAAGCTCTCGCAGGTCCCCCGAGTGCTGGGCCGCTTCGAGCCCCTTGAGCCTGAACTTAACGGTCTCGGCACGGTCTCCCCCACGAGACCAGGCCACTCCCAGGGAGTTGTAGGTGTCTGCCAGGCCTCGATGGTCTTCCATGCGCTGGAATATGTCGAGGGCTTTCATGTGGTACTGGATGGAAAGCGCCGGGTTTCCCAAGCCCCGGTAGGCCCGGCCCAGGCGGTTTAAAATCACGGCGGTGGCGTAATCGTCGCCCCGGGCCTCGGCATCCTCCAGGACGCCATGGAGGAGGCGCAGGGCGCTTCGAAAGTCGGCCTCCCCGATCAGGCGATTGGCCACCTCTAGCCTGTCTTTGAACGGTCCCATGAATTCCATGCCTCATGCCTCGATTCTCGGCTCTTTCTAGGTGACACCCCGAGGAGAAGTCACCCTCGGTCGTAGAGCTCGTAGATGCGGTGCTCATCGCCGATGAAAAGATCCAACAGGTCGGGGTCAAAGGCCCTACCCCGTTCGTAGATCATGAGTTCCATCGCCTTTTCTCGGGACATGGCCGGACGGTAGGGGCGATGGGACGAGATGGCATCCCAGACGTCGGCTATGGTCACAATGCGGGCAGACAGGGGGATCTCGGTGCCCCGGAGACCCCGGGGATAGCCCCCGCCGTCCCAGCGCTCCTGGTGGCAATGGGCGATATCGGCGGCGATTTCTAACCCCCGGACCTGGGAAAGGATCTGACGCCCCAGGGCGGAGTGGCGCCGCATCTCTTCCCGTTCTTCGGGGTCGAGGATCCCCGGTTTATTGAGCACGGCGTCGCGCACGCCAATCTTACCCACGTCGTGGACTATGGCCCCTAGGTAGATCCGCTGGCACTCTTCTTGGGGCAACCCCGCGCACCGGGCCAGGGCCCGGGCGTATCCCCCCACCCTCTCCACGTGGTCTCCGGTGCAGAGGTCCTTGGCTTCGATGGCCGACGCCATGGCTAGGAGGAGCTCTTCCAGGGTCTTATGGGCTTGGTCCCGGAGCCTCAGGGCTTCTTCTTTGTCGCTTTCGATCTCCCGCACCTGGTGGGCAATGAGCTCTTTCAGCTCCCCCGCTTCGCTCTCCAGGCGCCGGGACTCTTCCCGGGTCCGGTCGGCTTCCATCTCGGCGAAGATCGACAAAAATCTCTTCCGCTGGGCCGCAGAGGACTCTCCCCTCGTGACCTTGGTGAAACGATCCATCGCGTCGAAAGCCCGGGGAAAGTCCCCTTTCCCCCGGAGGTACGCCGCCATCTCCCGCAGAGCCAGGCCCAAAAGGTACGGAGACCCCAAACCCTCGGCCCGGGTCAGGGCCCTATCCAGGAGGAAGCCCGCCGAGTCAAATCGGTGGAACCGGGACTCCATCTCGCCAAAGAAGATGAGGGTCTCCACTTCCATCTCCCGATCTCCGGCCTCCAAGCTAAGGATCAGGCTTTTTTCGAAAAGATCCCGGGCTTCGCCGTAGTTGTCCTCCGCCGAGGCCACCAGGGCCAAGTTGTGTAGGGCCACGGCCTCGTAGGCTTTGTTTCCCGCCTGACGGTCCAGCTCCAGGGAGCGGAGGTAGTGATCTCGGGCGTCGTCGAGGCGACCGCTCAGGCGGTATTCTTCGCCGATGTTGTTGTACGCCCGGGAAAGCTCTCGCAAATCCTCCGAGCGCTGGGCTGCGTCCAAGGCCTTGAGCTTGAACTGCATGGCCATGGAGTTGTTTTCCGCCTCGGACCAAATGGTGCCAATGTGGTTATACGTCTCCGCCAGACCCCGGAGGTCTTCGGCCTTTTCAAAGATGGTCAGGGCCCGCAGGTGATAGCGAATGGCCAAGTCGGCGTTCCCCAGGCTCGCGTGGCTCCGGCCTATGCGGTTAAAGGCCTTAGCTACATCGATGGGGCGCCGCTCTCTTTCGCTCTCGGCAAGGATCTCGTGGAGCAGATGGATCGCCCCCTGGAAATCGGCGGCCCTAATGAGCTGGTCGGCGGCGGCGAAGAGGTCCTTTCCCCGGTGATCTTCTTCCACGGATCATACCTCCTTTCCATCTTCTCGCGGCACGCCCCTCCGCAGACCATCGGGGAATCGTCGGGGCCAGAAAGCCCCCGCGCCGTGGGTGATTCATATTCGAGGCGATGGCGAAGGGCCCCTCCGACGGAGGGTCCCTGACCCTTCGTAGAGTGTAGCTTTTTTTTACACTTTTTGCACCCTTTTTGGTGTGGCCCCTGGCGGGGGATATCGGAGGTCTTACCCGTCGGGGCGAAAGGTCGGGGGATGATGTGGGGATAAAAAGAATAAAAAAAGCCGGCTGGAAGCCGGCGCTCCCGGCAATGGCGCTCCCGGCAAAAGAAAGCGAAAGTCGGGACAAAAGCCCCCCTATTTCCCAAGAAAAGCCCCGGCGGAGGGATCTCCTCCGCCGGGAAAAGGGGCTTTATTCCCGTGCCGTGAAGGGAAGTGCCCCGCTTCGGCGCGCCCCTCGGGGTCTTTGTCCGTGCTCCGAAAGCAGGCGCTCCTCGGAGGCTCCCCCCATCCTCCTACCGCCTCAGGAAGAAGGCTAAGGGCACAAGAAGCAGCAACGCCCCGGGGACGAGCCCCGTGGAGCACCCCCCACCGCTGGCAGAACTGGGAGAACTCGTAGGGGCCGGCGTGGGGGTCGGTGCGACATAGGGTACCGTAAAGGCCTTGAGGCAGACGTTGGCGTTGGGCACGTCCGTGGTGAGGTCTTCCCAAGCCGCGCCGTTAGCGCTCACCCAGCTCTGGCGGGGCTGGGCCGTGGCCTTGTCGGAATACCCCTCCAAAGGGAGTTCCAGGGGCACGGGGAACAGGTACCCCGGAGTGGTGAGCCGCACCTCCACCGCGAAATTCTTGCCCCCCGGCAACACCACGTCGCCGCTCATCGCCACCCGGCGATACCCGGGGATATCCAGGCTGCCCACCAGGGGCCCCGTCACCAGCGTCCCCCGGAAGCCCCCCGAAGCATCGGGGGAAACGTCGCTGTAAACCCTGACCTGATATGAGGCCGACTCCGCCGCCACGTAGAACGACACGGCCTTCAGCATCGCGTCCTCCGAAAGGGGGAAGACGTTGGCAAACCACCCCGTTTCACTGTCGAAACCGTAGGTGTTGCACCACCCCAGGGGGTCGTAGTCGTGAATGCGCTCCTGCCCTCCCGCCACCTGGGCCGCCGCCGAAACTTCGGGAACTCCGATGTAATTTACCCCGCTGTCCAAGGTGGATGCATAGGAGGCGTAAAAATAACCCCCGTCGCCGAAGGAGCTCCCCCAGCTGTTGCGGACGATCCACGCCCCGTCTTCGGCGGGACGGTGCCCCGCTGGAAAGTTCTCCTTCGGGTAGGCGTCGTCCCACCCCACGATGCACACCGCATGGTTGGAGTTCAGAGGACCGGCGTAGTGGTAGGCGAAGGTGGCGGGGTTGTAGTACGACGCCCCGAATTCGGCGAACATGCCGATGGATGAGGCGCCATAGGTCATCACCGAAGTCTTGATGGCCCGATGAAGAAGGGGATATTCAAAGGCTCCGTCCTGATATGGCAGGTAGAGGGCCTCGGTGAGGAGCACCCGCCGGGGTTCTTCCCCCGAAGGGTCGGGGGTGTCCCATCCCGACCCCATGTAGGGGGCGTCGTCCTCGTCCACGGCGCCGGTGCCCCGGGCCAGGATGGCCACGGCGCGCCAGTCGTCCCCGCCGTTGTTGTACACATCGTCCGGCGTGGCGGTGTCTCCGGTGAAGGCCACGTGATCCGCGTCCTGGTCCATGTAACCGAACCACGCCAGATGGCGCTCCGAAAGGTCCCAGGACCCCTCTCCCCAGGGATGATCCGCCCCCGGCGCGCTCCCCGAGGTGAGGAGGAAGGATTCCAGGGACCCCAGGGCACCGAAGGTCCAGCAGGCGCCCCAGTCACTCTGGTCCCGCACCGGGGAGACCCCCCCTCGGGAGCGGAGGTCAAAGCTCGCGGGGATTTCGGCGACCATCCTCCGGAGCCTTCCCCGCACATGGGACAGGTCCACCGGCGAAGGAATGCGCCCCGGGCGATGGGCCACCCCCAGGGACGAAGCGTCGTGTTCCCTTTGGGATTGCCACTGGATAAAGGCGGGAGAAAGGGGCCCCCGATGACCCGCGCCCTGCGCCGAGGCTCCCTCCCCCATCCCCCACACCGCCATCATCGTCACTGCCACTGCCATCAGCCGCTTCCCCACCATAAATTCCACTTCCTCTCTTCTTTCCGCCCCCCCTTGTCTTCGGCGGCGGCTCTTCACCCTTCGCCGCCTCCTCTGCGGGGAAAACAAAAATATGGGCGAAAGAGCCACCTCTTTCGCCCCTGGTCCCTTGATCTAGATTTTTTTAAGTCATGGGAGGAAACCGTCCTTTTCCGTCTTGGCCACCAGGACGGTGCAAGCCATGTCTCCGGTGACGTTGATGCAGGTCCGGGCCATGTCCAGGATGGCGTCGATCCCCGCGATGAGGGCGATGGCCTCCACCGGAAGCCCCGCATACTGCAGGGTGAGGGTAAGCATGATAAGCCCCGCCCCGGGGACTCCCGCCGTGCCGATGGAAGCCAGGGTGGCGGTGAGGATGATGCCAAGCTGGACGGGCAGGGGCAAGGGCACGCCGAAGGCCTGGGCCACGAAGAGGGTGCAGACCCCCTGATAGATCGCCGTGCCGTCCATGTTCACCGTGGCCCCCAAGGGAAGGGTGAAGCTCAGGATGTGGGGGTTCACCTTGAGATTTTCCTCGCTGACCCTCATGCTCACCGGCAGAGTGGCGGCGCTGGATCGGGTGACAAAGGCGGTGAGCATGGCCTCTTTTACCCCGGAGAAGAACCAGAAGGGACTCTTCCCCGCCGCCCGCACGATGAAGGAGTAAACCAGCAGAGCGTGTACCACTATGGCCAGATACACCACAAAGATGAGCTTGGCGAAGGGGCCGAGGACTCCCACGCCATACTTTGCCACCGTCTCCGCCATGAGGGCCGCCACGCCGTAGGGGGCGCACTCCATCACGATGCCCGTGAGCTTGTACATGGTTTCCACCGTGGCGTTCATGACGTCTATGACGGGTTTCGCCACCGCCCCGGCAAAGACCGCCGCCACGCCGAAAAAGAGGGCGAAGACGATGATCTGGAGCATGTTTCCTTTGACCAAAGACTCCACGATGTTCGTGGGGAACATATCCAGTAGAACGTTGATCATCTTGGGGACCTCGGGCATCTTGAACTCCACGCCGGTGAGGGAAAGCTCCATCCCCGCCCCGGGCTGGATCACGTTGCCAAAGAACAGTCCCAGCGTCACCGCGAAAGCCGTCGTCAACAGGTAAAGCACCATGATCTTGATCCCCACGCGCCCCAGGACCTTGACATCCCCCAGGGAGGAAGTGCCCACCACGATGCTGGAAAACACCAGGGGGACGATGAGCATCTTCAGGAGAGAGATGAAGATCTTGCCCACCGGCGCCAGCGTGGGCACCACGCCGGGCACCGCCACCCCAAGCACCACGCCCACCACAAAACCCATGCTGATCTTGTAGAGTAACGACATCTTCTTCCGCTCCGTCACGTCATCAAACCCCCTTTTTTCTCCTCGAGCGGCCCCGCCGCCGGCCCTGCCCCCCTAAAACCCTTATTCTTTCGGGGGAGCCTCTTCAACGCCTTGCCAACATAGCACAAGGATCGGATCGGGGGAACGCTCCGGGGAGTGATACATTTGGCCCCTCATCACCCGGCCTCGGGCACAAGGGGGACCCCGGAACATGCCGAGGGCTCTCGCCCCTTGAACCTCTTTTCCTCCGGACGGTCCGATCCTAACCCTTGAGGCCGTAGGGCCACCCGGCGGTGCCCCCCTCCAGCAGTACCACCCGACCGAACCCCTTGTTCCGGAGGATGCCATAGGCATCCCACCCCCGGACGGAAATTTTACAAAAGACCACCAGGGTCCGGTCGCCAGGCAGGGTATCTCCCTTCTCCCAGAGGGCCCCCAGGGGAATGTTCACCTGGTCGTCGAAGGGCAGGCGCCCCTGGAGCCGGACCTCATCGGGGGTGCGCACGTCCACTAGCAGGAAGGGCTCCCCCCGTTCCTTTCGGTCCAAGAGCTCCGCCGGAGACCAGGAGTCCATCAGGCCATCCAGTTTGTTGCGCAAGACATTGGCCCCGTGGGTAAGAGGATCCAGGGCGGTGCTGAAGGGAGGAGCATAGCCCAGGTCCAGGTCCGCCAGGTCATCCACGGTGATTTTTCCCGTCACCGAAGCCACCAGGGCATCCAGACGCTTGTCCCCTCGCCCGAGGCCCACGACCTGCCCCCCGAGGACCCGCCGGGTGCTTCGATCCGCCACGAGGCGCAACGCCAGGAGGGCCGATCCGGGCATGAAGTGGGGCATGTCGGAATTCACCACGGTGACTCCCACGGGATCGAATCCCGCCTCCCGAGCCCCCGCCTCATCCAGCCCGGTACGGGCCGCCGTGAGGTCGAAGATCCGGGCGATGGCGGTACCCGCCACCCCCGCATAGCGCCCCGGGAGTCCCGCGATGTGGTCCGCGATGACGCGCCCCTGGCGGTTCGCCGCCGACCCCATGGGCTGGCGCACGCTTTTCCCCGACAGGATGTGGGGCACCTCCACGCAATCCCCCCCCGCGTAGATCCTATCGTCGTTGGTACGAAGGTGCTCGTCCACCATAATGCCCCCCGAGGGCCCCAGGGTCAGCCCCGCCTCCCGGGCGAGGTCCACCGAGGGGCGCACTCCCACCGCCAATAGCACCAGATCTGCGGGAAGGTCCCGCCGGTCGGTGCGCACCGTCGCCACGCGCCCCCCTTCTCCCACGAGCTCCACGACCCGCTCGCCACCGAAGAAGGGCACCCCGTGGCGCTCCAATCCTTGGGCCACCAGGGCGCCGAAGTCCCGGTCCAGAAGCGTACCCAGGGGACGGTCCAGGAGCTCCACCACGGAGACCTCCACCCCTCGGTTTTTCAGGGCCTCCGTCATCTCCAGGCCGATGAGCCCCGATCCCACCACCACGGCCCGACGCATCGTCCCTTCCTCCAGGGCCCGGGAGATCGCCAGGGCATCCTCCAGGGTGCCCAGGGAAAAGACCCCCGCCAGATCCCTCCCCGGAAGGTTCGGGCGCACCGGCTGGGCCCCCAGGGAGAGCACCAGCACATCGTAGGGAAAGATCCGTTCCTCGCCGCTCTCCAGGTGGATCGCCGTGACGACGCGCCTTTCCCGGTCAATACGGGTGGCCTCGTGGCGCGTGAGCATGTCCACATGCTTCACCTTCCGAAAAAACGCCGCATCTCGCTCGATGCCGACGGGGGTGCTGGTGAGGTGGCGATAGTCCGACACCACGCCGCCGAGGAAGTAAGGCATGCCACACCCCGCGTAGCTGGGAAAATACCCCCGCTCCAGCACGGTGATGGAGGCCTCGGGGTCGAGCCTCCGCAACCGCGCCGCCACCTTGCTGCCACACGCCACGCCTCCGATGATCACCACGTTTTTACCCATGGTCCAATCCTCCTGGACCCCGCCGGGGTCCCCCAGATTTCGCCCCGGCCACCCCTCCCGAAGGGGGATCGGGACGAAGCTTTTCATATAAGCCATGATAAAACTACTCTTTTCCCCCCGTCAAGGCTTTTCCCAAACATCGGCGAGACCGCCCCATCCCCGGGGCCCCGGGCCGGAAAAACTCCCATCGCCGGGCGAAAAGACCCGGGCCTTCCGTTCCCTCGGGCCGCCATCGATTTTCCTCCCTTGCCTCCCTTAAGGAGGCGTCCCTCCTGGGGGGAGGAGGGCCGATCGACACCCCACCCGACCCCTTATCTCGTCCCTTGACGCCGCGATCCTCCCGGCCGAAGCCTGCTTCGTTGGAGGCCCGACCCGTCGTGGCTCTATTTTAACAAAACTGTCGCCCCGATTTGCCCCGGGGGCCCTCTTCTCCCCCCGCCCAGGATCGACCATGCCGAAGGCCCTCCCCAAGACGTCAAAGGCCCTTGACGGGGAAGGCATATTCCGCGATGCTAAGATGAAAGGCTGCGCCCCTTCGGAAGGCGGTGGCGCGAGGCGCAGCCAAACCCTCCACCGAGGAAATCTTTCTTCAAGGGGTCGCGTCCCGTCGCCATGGCGCTCACCCCTTTTCGAAGCAGGCCGAGGAAAGCCCTTTATTAGGATCGATCCGCCTGTGGATCGGCGAGAAGCGCCGTGGTCCCCCGGGGGCCTTTCGGAGCCTGGCACCGAAGAAGGCCCTCCCCCCGGGGATCTCCCGAGGAGGGGAAGGCAACCCTGGACCTATCATGAACGCAAGGAGGAAGACTCATGGACTCTTCCCGTCTTATTCGCCAAGCCCTCGACTCCGGCTTCGGCCCCCGGAGCATCCGGAAGAAGGGGCGCCTCTGCGACGCCGCCGGGCTCCGGAGGATCGGGGTTTTATGGATTTTTATCGTATTTTCCCTCTGCCCCCTCGGGACGTCGGGGCACGCCGAAAGCCCCTCGCCCCCCGCCAGCGCGGACGTGGAGGCCGCCCGCTTTCTGGCCGAGGGTCAGGCCCGGGCGCGGGCCGTGGAGGGGGCCCTGGCGGCCCTTCCCAGCGTCATCCAGGAGGAAAAACGGCGCATCATGGACCACCTGGACGAGTGGAGCCAAAGCCGGCTTCCCTCCTTGGTGGAACGGCATCAGGCCCAAGTGGCCCAGGCGCTGGAGGGGACCTCTCTGCCGGAGGACCTCTCCACCTGGGAGGTCTACTGGCGCCACTTGAAGGCAGGAGTGGGAGCCACCGAGGATCTGGAGGCCCTGATAAGGCTCTTCATGAACCACGCCGAAACCCGCCTGGCCCCGGCCATGGCCGATTTTCAGGAAACGCTGGCCCAAGAGCTCCAGGAGGAGATAAACCGCCTATTGGACGAAGCCCTGGGGCGCATCCGCAAGCCCTTTCGGGACGTGACGCTGAAATATTTCCCTTTCTATCAGGGCATGGGCCTATCACCCCCTCGACCCCGGAGCTCCCTGGGCGAGATCGACCTTCTGAGCAAGGATAGGAGAGGCCCGGAAAGCGCCCTCTTCCTCGTCACGGGGTTGATCTTGGTGGCGGGGCGCAAAGTCATCCAGCGCGTGCTACTCCACGTCCTCCGCAGCGTGGTGGGCAAGGCCTTGGCCAAGCTCATTCCCCTGTTGGGGTGGCTCCTCCTCGCCTGGGAGGTCTGGGATGCGACCAACGCCAAGCTTTCTCTGGAGGATACCATGAGACAAAACTTCCTGGAGGAGTACCGGGGCGCCGTCACGGCCCCCACCCTGTGGTCCCAAGGAGAGGAAGGCTCCCTCCGGACCTCGGTGGAACGCGAGGTGGAGGGCCTTCTCCGGCGCTTCGAGAGGGGGTGTCAGGAAGAGGCCCGGCGCATGCTCGACGTGGCCCCTGCGCTGGCGGCCTCCGACTCCCTCCGGGACTTCGTCGCCAAAGGCACCGCCCAAGGACGGGACTTCGCGGTGATCGCGGAGCAGGTTAAGGAACTGCGGGAGCTCTTCGGGGAACATCTCCTCGCCCGGACCCCCGTGGAGGTGCTTCTGGAGCTCCGGGCCCTGGCCCCCGACCTGGAAGAGCTGGCCATCCTGGCCCGGGAGGAGGACCGAAGGCTCATCGAAGAGTACCAACGGTCGGGGAAGGCCTACCTGGAGGCGGTGCACGCCATGGGGACCAGGACTTTCATCGAACTCCGCCCCCTGATCTACGCCCTAGCCCCCTCCGGTGAAGGCCCGCCGCCGTGGCTCACCCTGCGGCGAGCCTTCACCACCCTGGTGGAAAGGGATAAAAATCGGGCCGCCGCCCGGGGCCTTTTGATCCTCCTGAGGGTCGCCGTGCCGCCGGAGACCTTCTCCGAGGCCTCCCTGGCCCGGGTGGGGGCCCGGGAGGACCTTTTCCTCGCCCTGTACCGGGCGGTGGGGGGAAAGGCGGAAATCCTCGCCGCCTTGTTTTCCTCGGAAGAGCTCCTCGCCAAGGTCGCGCGAGCCCGGGACGGCGACGCCGAGATGGCCGACGCCCTGTTGCGCCAGACCACGGATGCTTTCTGGGCCAGCTGGGCCGAGGGAGACCTCCGGGACCTCCTGGCCGCCGCTCGGGTGCGACAAGAGCTCTTTCGCCTCTCCCCCGACGACGCCGTGCGGGGGATCCACCAGACCGGAGAGCTGGCCCTGATCTACCGGGAGTCGGGGCGCGTGGGGGTGGAGCTCTGGTATCGCTTCGTGGGAGGAGAGGGAGGGGATGTGCAGAAACGCTGGGCCCGAGAGGCCCTTTCCCTGGCCGCCCGGGGATTCGACCCGGACAAGCTCCGCACCCCGGAAGACCTATCCTGGGCGAACTTCTGCGCCCTGCTCCCCGTGGGAGGGCCATCGCTTTTCGACTTGCTCTCCCGCGTGGGGCAGACCGCCCGCTTTATCCTGGTCCTGGGGGCCCTGGCCCTTCCCCTTCTTTTTGTGATCTGGGTGGGAAAACGCATCGCGACCCTGCTCCGGGACTCCCGGCGCACGCCCCCTGCGGGGGCCCGAATCTACACCCCCACACCGCCCCCGGAGGCCGTGGACGCCGTGTTTTCGGAAAAAAACGCCCCCTCCCCGGCGCTGCCCAAGAAAGAAGAGACCCCGACTAAAATGGATGAGCCATGAAAAAAAATCTGCTGGTATGCACCACGGACGCCCCCCCCGGGGGGGAGAGCGTGGAGTGCCTGGGCACGGTGTACGCCACCTGCTGCCTGAGCAAATCCCTGGTGGCCGATATCGGGGCCAACGTGAGGAACTGGACCATCGGAGGGGAGCTTCCCGCCTATAGCTCCCTCATGAGCGAGGGGATTTCGGCGGTGCTGGACCGCCTTCAGCGCCAGGGGGAAGAGGTGGGAGCCGACGCCATCGTGGGATTTCGCCTTTCCACCACCTCCATCGCCCAGGGGGCGGCGGAGATCATCGGCTACGGCACGGCGGTGCGATATCGCCAACAAGCATCCGTAGGATAAAAGCGCACGTCGCAGGGGCAAAGGCGTTTCGTCCCGACGAAACCCTCCTGCGACGACAGGGTGCGGCGTAGGGGCGAGCGTGTTTTCCGCCCCTACAAAATTTCATTACAATAACAGGGCATGGCCGTGGAATGTGAACGATGATGCCGGATGGAATCTGCGCGCTCCCGGCCGATGCCTACCGAAGGTGATGGGTGGGTGCCGTAGGGGGCGCAAAGGCGTTTCACCCCGACAGGACCTTCCTGCGATGACAGGGGACGGCCGTGGGGGCGAGCGTGTTTTCCGCCCCAACAGAATTTCGTTGCGATAACGTGTTGTGGTCGCGGGGGAAGCCCAGGTTTCCCGTCCCGACAAAACCCCATTGCGATAACAGGGTATGATCCCGGGGCGCAAGCCCCTGCAGCACTTTGAGAAAGGAGCGATTTCTTGTGTCTTTTTCCCGCCTTACTTCCTTGGGACGGGCGATCCTAGGAAGCCTTCGCCCCGACGCCCGGGCCATGGAGTTCCTCCGGTACCTGGGACCCGGCATCCTGGTCACCGTGGGGTTCATCGATCCGGGAAACTGGGCCTCCAACGTGGCGGCGGGCTCCGAGTACGGCTACTCCCTGCTCTGGATGGTCACCCTCTCCACCGTGATGCTCATCTTTCTGCAACACAATGCGGCCCATCTGGGCATCGCCACGGGGCTGTGCCTTTCGGAGGCCGCCCGGACCCACCTCCCCGCTCCCGTGGCGCTGCCGGTGCTCCTGTCGGCGGTGGGGGCCGCTGTGGCCACCGCCCTGGCGGAGATCCTCGGAGGGGGCATCGCCTTGACCCTGCTCTTCGGCATCCCCCCGCGCCTGGGCTGCGTCGGAGTGACAATCCTCGTGGCCTGGATGATCGTCACCAATTCCTACCGCCGCCTGGAGCGGTGGATCGTGGGATTCGTCTCACTCATCGGCTTCGCCTTCGTCTTCGAGCTCTCCCAGGTGGAGATCCCCTGGGGCCAAGCCCTGGAAGGGTGGGTCGTGCCCCGCATCCCCTCCGGATCCCTGCCCATCGTCATGAGCGTCCTGGGAGCGGTGGTCATGCCCCACAACCTCTTCCTCCACTCCGAGGTGATCCAGAGCCGCCAGTGGAACCGGGAGTCCGAGGAGGTGATCCAGCGCCAGCTCCGGTACGAGTTTCTGGATACCCTGCTTTCCATGGGCATCGGGTGGGCCATCAACAGCGCCATGATCCTCGTGGCGGCAGCGGCGTTCTTTTCGGCGGGGCACACCGTCACCGCCCTGGAGGAGGCCTCGGCCCTCCTCCAGCCCGTACTGGGCCCCGCCGCCGCCGGAGTCTTCGCCCTGGCGCTGCTCTTCGCGGGGCTCTCTTCCTCCCTCACGGCGGGCATGGCGGGGGGGAGCATCTTCGCCGGGATCTTCGGAGAGCCCTTCGACATGGGAGACCGACATAGCCGCATCGGGGTGGCCCTCACCCTGGGGGGAGCCCTCCTGGCCATCTTTTTCATCACCGACCCCTTTCAGGGCCTGGTGATCTCCCAGATGCTCCTGAGCATCCAGCTTCCCCTCACCATCCTGACCCAGATCTTTCTCACTGCGTCCCCCCGGGTGATGGGTCCCCACGCCAACTCCCTCGAGGAAAACATCGTCCTGGGGATCATCGCCGCCCTGGTGATTCTGCTGAACGGCATGCTCTTTCTCTCGTTTTTCGGCCTCTTTCCGGGGTAGGCCTGAAACGGGGCGATCCGCGCCGCCCTCCGTCTTAGGGTGCGACGGGCCAGAAGGTTTCCCCCGTGCGCCCGGATCGGGGCCGATCGGAGCCAGACCGCCGGCAAAAGCCCCGGGGATCGGCGGCGGCCCCGGCGGAACGGTTACCGGTAGATGTCGAAGTACTCCTCCCCCCAGTGCTTCCTTATGAACTCATCCCTTCCGGAAAAGGTCCGGTCCCTCTGATATTCCCCGGGGTTTTTCCGGTAAAAGTCCTGGTGGTACTCCTCGGCGTCGTAGAACGCGGGAGCCGGGAGCACCGGCGTCACCACGGGGGCGGAAAAGCGCCCCGAGGCGTCCAGCTCGCTCCGGGAGGCCAGGGCCTCTCGCCGCTGCTCTTCGGTGGTGTAAAAGATCGCCGTGCGGTAGGAGGGGCCCCGGTCGTGGAACTGACCGTCGGGGTCCGTGGGGTCCACCTGGCGCCAGAAGGCCTGCAGGAGCTTGCCGTAGGTGATCACCCCGGGGTCGTAACGCACCCGGATCACCTCGTAGTGCCCCGAGGTCTGTCCCTTCACGTCCTCGTAGGTGGGGTTTGCCACACTTCCCCCCATGTACCCCGAACGCACCTCTTCGATGCCCTCCAGCACATCAAAGGGAGACACCATGCACCAGAAGCACCCCCCCGCAAAATAGGCCGTCTGAAGCTCCTGGGTTCGTTTCGTATCTTCCATGGTCCAAACCTCCTTAGGTCTCCATGTGCGCCCCCCGGGGGGTGTTGCCCCCCCCTTCCGGTGGCCCCCCATGGAGGGGTGCCACAAAACTCCCCGATCCGCCCCGAACCGCCGGGGCTTTTATCCTTTAGCAGATCCCCGAGAGGACGGGGGCCCCCGGGCCGACGCGCCGCAGTCCCCCCCTTTTTGAGGGACCCCCCCCGAGGACTTTTTCGTCACAGCCATGGCCCCGGGATCGGCTCCCGGGGCCATGGCTGTGACAGAGGGGTCGTGGCGACGAAGCGCCCTACTCCAGGGCCGAGCCCCCCATCATGAGGGCGAAGACCTGAGCCTCGTTCACCATGTGCTCCACCAGGGTGTACTCGTCGGGTTGGTGGGCCACATCGGCCTCTTGCCCCCATACCACGGCGGGAATCCCCGCCGCTCGGAAAAAGGCCGCGCAGGTACCTCCTCCCACGCCCCCCACCGTGGGCTCCACCGCGAGCACCTCGCGCACCGCCCCTTCCAGGAGACGCACCACGGGGGCGTCTTTGGCCGAAGGGGCCGCCGCCTGGTTTTTCTGGGGATATTTTCGCGAGATGGAGACCCCCGAGAGGGCCTCGTGCTCCTTCTGCACCGCGTCCACCACCTTGAGGACCTCTTCCAGGGGGACGCCGGGGAGCACCCGACAGTCGAAACAGAAGACCTCCTTGCCCGGCACGGTGTTGATGTTGGCCACGTTTTGGGCTCGACGGGTGGGCTCGAAGGTGGACTCGGCGGGGTTGAAGAGATCGTTCGTCTCGGGAAAGGCCTCGTGCAAGGCGCGGTCCAGCGCCACGGAAAAGGCGTTGGCGGCCCGGCAGGCGTTGTTCCCGCTGGAGGGGCGGCTGGCGTGGACCTGGACGCCCTCCACGGTGAACTCCATCCACAGGATGGATTTTTCCGCCACCTGGATGAAATTACCCTCCTCGTTGCCCCCGTCGGGGACCACCAGCAGGTCATCGGGGGAAAAGAGCTTTTGGCCGATAAGGTACTGGATGCCGAAGGTGCTCCCCATCTCCTCGTCCGCCACGAAGGCCAAGCAGACCTCCCGCTCCGGCACCAGGTTCAGCCGACGGAGGGCTTCCAGGGCGTAAAGGCTCGCCACCAACTCCTCGCCGTTGTCGTTGCTACCCCGGCCGTAGACCCGCCCGTCTCGCACCACGGGTTCGAAGGGGTCCGAGTGCCACAGGGAGCGATCCCCCTCGGGCACCACGTCGGTGTGGGCGATGAACCAGATCCTTCCGGGATTTTTGCCGGGCACCCGCACCACCAAGTTGGGACGAATTCCCCGGGGAGCCCCGGAATCCGGGGCATCGTAGCGCTCCACCGCCGAGTATCCCAGGCGCCGCACCAGATCCTCCAGGTACGCCACCTTCTCTTCCTCTCCTTGCCCTCCCTCATGGGGGGAGACGGCGGGGCGCCGCACGAGCTCGCAGAGGGTATCCACCATTTCGCCTTGCAGGGCCTTCACCTGTTCCCGCAACTTCTGCCGCATCGTCCCATCCTCGCTTTCTCGCCCCGACCCCATGGGCCAGGGCCCTTTCCGGGGGTAGGGCCCCCGGGGCCACGCTAATCTTTCATGAAAATATCTCGACACCCCACCAGGTAATCCATGCCGGACCAGACCGTGAGCACCAGCGCCACCCCCATGGCGGCGAGCCCTCCGGGAATGCCCAGCATCACCATGCTGATGGCCACGATCTGGCTCACCGTCTTGGCCTTGCCCCCTCGGGAGGCGGCCACCACCACCCCTTCGGCGGCGGCCACCATCCTCAGCCCCGTGACCAAAAACTCCCGGGCCACGATGACCACCACGATCCAGGCCGGAAGGCGCTGAAGCTCCACCAGGGAAATGAGCGCCGCCGTGACGAGGATCTTGTCCGCCAAGGGGTCGATGAGCTTGCCCAGATTGGTCACCATGCCGTGCTTGCGAGCCAGGTAGCCATCGGCGGTGTCGGTGAGGGCCGCCAGGATGAATACCACCCCCGCCAGGAGGTCGCCATAGGTGGCGTCCACTCCGAAAGACCCCAGGGGCTTCACCGGGGCGGTGATCTTCAGGGTCAAAAAGACCATCACCAGGGGTGCGAGAAAGACCCGGGACAGACTGAGTAAGTTGGGCAGGTTCAACGCCCGCATGAACCGTTCCCCCCTCTTCGCCTTTTTTCTCCACGGCCAAGGCATCGCCGTCGCGCCACCGGGGAAGGCCCTCCGCTTTCCCCGTAGCCTAGGCTACCACAAAAGGGCGTCGATGACACCATGGGGAAGGGGAGAACCCCACGAAAAAGGCGTCCCTGGTCCCTTGGAACTCCCGAAGGGGAAGAACTTGGCTCCCCGCGCCAGAGGCTCCGGGGCTACCGGAGGACCTCTTTCATGGACGCGGCAAAGGCTTTCACCTCTCGAAGCAGGGCGCCTCGGTTCCCCCGGTGATCGTGGATGCGGGAAACGAGGGCACTCCCCACCACGAGGCCGTCGGCATGGGGCGCCAGGGCCCGGGCCCGCTCCGGACCGTCGATGCCGAAACCCAGGGCCAGGGGGACCTTAGTGTGGCGCCGCACCCGCCCCAGATAGGCGGGGACGGTGTCGCGGATGCGGGCCCCCTCCCCCGTGACGCCCAGGAGGGAGACGCAGTAGATAAACCCCTCGGCCCCCTCACCCACGGCGGCAAGGCGGCGGTCGGAGCTGTTGGGCGACACCATGCGCACCAATATGACCCCTTTTTCGGAAAGGGCTCTCTCCAGGGGAGCGCTTTCGCCCCGGGGCAGGTCGGGCACCAGGACACCGCTCACCCCCCCTTCCCGGGCATCCCGGGCGAAGCGATCGAAGCCATAGGCCGCCAAAGGGTTGACGTAGCTCATGATCACCCGGGGGGCTCGCAGGGCGCCTTTTACCGAGTGCAGCATCTCCAGGACGCCCCCCAGGGACGTCTTCCGGGCCAGGGCCCGGGTGCTCGCCTCTTGGATCACGGGGCCGTCGGCCACGGGGTCGGAAAAGGGCACCCCCACCTCGAGGACGTCCGCTCCGGCGTCATCCAGGGCGCAAAGCACGTCGGCGGTGGCTCCCAGATCGGGATCCCCGGCACAGATATAGGTGAGAAGCGCTTTGTTTTGGAAAGCCTGGGTAAAGGCCATGACGATTCCTCCTTGCTAGGATAGGTCGGCGCCCCGGCGGAGGCCCGGGCCTCCTCGGAAGGCGGCCACGGAGTACATGTCCTTGTCTCCCCTTCCCGAGAGGTTCACTAAGACCACGCTCCCCGGCGCCAATTCCGGGGCCAGGCGCCGCACAAAGGCCACGGCGTGGGCACTTTCGAGGGCCGGGATGATGCCCTCCAGGCGGGACAGCTCGTGGAACGCCGCCACGGCCTCGTCGTCGTCCACCGTGGCGTAGGTCACCCGCCCCGAGTCCCGAAAAAAGCTGTGCTCGGGGCCCACGCCGGGGTAATCGAGCCCCGCCGAGAGGGAATGGGCCTCCAGGATCTGCCCGTCGTCATCCTGCAGGACGTAGGAAAAGGCCCCGTGCAGATACCCCGGCTTGCCCCTGGTGAGGGTCGCCGCATGGCGCCCCGTGCCGAGGCCCTCCCCCGCCGCCTCGACCCCCACCAGGCGGACCCCTTCATCGGCAACGAAGGCCGAAAAAATCCCCAGGGCGTTGCTCCCGCCCCCCACGCACGCCACCACCGCGTCCGGAAGGCGCCCCAGATGATCGAGGATCTGGGCCCTCGCCTCATCGCCGATGACACGCTGAAAATCCCGCACCATCGTGGGGTAGGGGTGGGGCCCCGTGACGGAGCCCAGGGCAAAAAACGAGGTCTCCACGTTCGCCACCCAGTCCCGCATGGCCTCGTTCACCGCGTCCTTCAGGGTGCGACTCCCCGCGCGCACGGGGACCACTTCGGCCCCCAGGAGTGCCATGCGCTCCACGTTGGGGGCCTGGCGGCGCACATCCTCCTCCCCCATGTAGACCGTGCAGGCGATGCCGAAACGAGCCGCCGCCGTGGCCACGGCCACACCGTGCTGCCCCGCCCCTGTCTCGGCCACGATACGGCGTTTGCCCATCCTCGAAGCGAGGAGGACCTGCCCCAGGGCGTTATTGATCTTGTGGGCCCCCGTGTGGTTCAGATCCTCCCGCTTCAGGAAAACCCTCACCCCCCGCTGGGCCGACAGGCGGTGGGCCTCGTAGATCGGCGTGGGACGGCCGCTGAAGTCCCGCAGGAGATCCCCCAGGTCCCGCCGGAAGTCTCCGTCGTTCCCGTACCGGTCAAAGGCCCTTTCCAGCTCCTCCAAGGGACCCATAAGAGTTTCCGGCACAAACTGCCCCCCAAAGGATCCAAAGTATCCCCGACGCCCCGTCCCTCGATCACCCATGACCCCCACTCCCTTCTTCCTCGCTGGCGACCTCTGATCCCGCCCGGCGCGCCGCCTCCACCGCCCGGCGCACCAATCCTTCGTCCTTTTCCCCGGGGGATCGTTCCACCTGACTATTAAAATCCACCCCCCAGGGACGCACCGCTCGCACCGCCTCGGCGACGTTTTCCGGCCCCAACCCTCCCGCCAGAAGGAAGGGGCCCCGGGGGCGGCGGTGCAAGAGCCCCCAATCGAAGGGACGCCCCGTCCCTCCCCGGGCGCCCGGGTTTCCCGCGTCGAAGAGCGCCACGTCGGCGCCCTCGTAGCGGAGGGCGGCCTCCACGTCGGCGGCATCGCGGATTCCGAAGGCCTTGATGGTCCTCAGAGGGAAATCCCGGAGGAGCTCCGGGGGCTCATCCCCGGAAAATTGAACCCCGTCGAAGAGGCGCGACGCCACGAGCTCCCGGAGCTCCCCGTCGGTGGGGTTCACCACGACCCCTATCACCGTCGTGAAGGGGGGTAACCCCACCGTGAGCTGGCGCACCCGTTCCAAAGACACGCGCCGGGGGCTTTCGGCCAGGATAAATCCCAAGGCATCGACGCCCTGACGCACCGCCGCCGCCACATCGCCCTCCCGCGTCAGGCCACACATCTTGATGCGAAGGGGAAGGGGCATCATGCCGTCCTCGATGCGGGGCTCCCCCTTAGGGCCGCCACGAGGGCCTCCGGAGCCTCCGATCGCATCAGGGCCTCCCCCACGAGGATGGCATCGGCGCCGCACTCCCGCAGGAAATGGGCATCGGAGGCATTTTTTACCCCGCTTTCCGCCACCACCAGCCTGCGGGATCCGGGCTCCCGGCGATCCAGATGGGCCACGAGCCGTTCCGTCGTCCGCAAATCCACCTCAAAAGAGGTCAGATCCCGGTTGTTTATGCCCACCAGGAGCGCCTCGGTTTCCAACACCCTTTCGAGCTCGGCCTCGTCGTGCACTTCCACCAGGGCCTCCATCCCCAGCTCCTTCGCCTGGGAGATCATCCGGGGAAGGGCCTCCCCTTCGAGGGCCGCCGCGATGAGGAGCACCGCATCGGCCCCGAGGAAGAAACTCTCGAAGATCTGGAGGGGGTCGATGATGAAATCCTTACGCAACAGAGGCACCGAGGAGATCGGGGCCAGCCTCCGGAGCATTTCCCCATCGCCGCCGAAAAAGGGGCCGTCGGTGACCACCGACACCGCCGCCGCCCCGCCGGATTCGTAGCGGCGAAGCCAAGAGGCAGGATCTCCGTCGGCCCGGATCACGCCTCGGCTCGGCGAAGCGCGCTTGATCTCCGCGATGACCGCTAGTCCGGGGGAAGCGATGGCATCGGCCAGGGATCGGCGGGGGGCCCGCAGAGCGGCCACCTCCCCTCGTTTGCGCTCCAGGATGCGCTCCAGGATCATGCCGACACCCCCACCAGGGGGCAAAACGCCCGGGAACCCGGGGATGCCAGGGCCACCGCCCCACCGCCGCAGCAGGGATCCCCCAGGCGCCGCCGTTGGCGCTCCTCCTCCGAGAAGTCCGACAACCTCCTCAGGACCTCGGCGGCGCGCCCCGAGTCGATGCTCCCCTGGGCCCGGACGGCGGCCTCCTTCCAGCTCCTTTCGACCCCGGCCGCCACCAAGGCGGCGGCGGCGTTAAACACCACGGCGTCCCTCTGGGGCCCCGGTCGGCCGGCGAGGACCCCCCGCAAAACCCCGGCGTTCTCCCGGGCCTCGCCCCCCCGGAGCGCCTCGAGGGGAGACCTGGAGAGCCCGACGTCCTCGGGAGACACCCTCTCCTCGGTGATTCTTCCGTGGCGAAGCACCGCCACGACGTTGGGTCCCGAGAGGGAGAGCTCGTCCACCCCCCCGTGGCCGTGCACCACCACGGCCCCCTGGACCCCCAGGGCCGAAAGGGCCTCGGCCATGGGGCGCACCAAGGGAGCGCCGAAGACCCCCACCAGCTGGTGCGTGGCCCCAGCGGGGTTCGCCAGGGGACCCAGGACGTTGAAGATGGTCCGCACCCCGAGGGACCGGCGGACCCCCGCCACCTGCCTCATGGTGCCGTGGAAGTGTGGGGCAAAGAGAAACGCCATGCCGGAGGTCGCCAGGCTGCTTCGCACCTCCTCCGGCGACCCGGGAAAGGTCACCCCGAGCTCTTCTAGCACGTCGGCGCTACCACATCGGCTGGAAACGGATCGATTGCCGTGTTTGGCCACCGGGATCCCCGCCCCCGCCACCACGAAGGACGCGGCGGTGGAGATGTTGAACGTACCCGATCCATCCCCCCCCGTGCCGCAGAGATCCAGCAGGGGAGAACGCTCCGTCTCCACCCGGAGGGCCCGATGGCGCAAGGCCCGAGCCGCCGCGACGATCTCTTCCACCGACTCCCCCTTACACCTCAATCCCATGAGCAACCCCGCCACCTGGGCCTCCGGCGCCCCCCCTTCGAGGACGACCCCCATGGCGGCCTCCATTTCCTCCCCGTCCAGGTCCTTTCCCGCCGTCACTTTCTCCAAAAAGGCTTTCAGCATGCTCGTCTCATCCTTTCTCTTCTCGACCTATCGGATACTTAAATACCGCAGAAGTTCCTGATGATGCCCCGGCCCTCGGGGGTCAAGACCGACTCGGGGTGGAACTGGACCCCGAAGACCGGAAGGTGGCGGTGGGCCAGGGCCATGACCTCTCCCTCTTCCGTTTGCGCCGTGACCTCCAGCTCCGGAGGAAAGGCATCGCCTTTCACCACCAAAGAGTGGTACCTTCCGGCCCGGAAGGGGCTCGGCATCCCCCGAAAGAGGCGCTCTCCGCCGTGGTGTACCAAAGAACTCTTGCCGTGACGCGGAGCCCGGGCCCGTCCCACCGTGCCGCCGAAGACCTGGGCGATGCACTGGTGCCCCAGACACACCCCCAGCAGGGGCACCCGGCCCGCGAAGCGCCGTACGGCCTCGGGGCAGACCCCCGAATCCTCCGGGCGCCCCGGCCCCGGCGACAGGACGATCCGCTCCGGGGCGAGGCGATCGATCCCCTCCGGATCGATGCGGTCATGGCGCACCACCAGGACGTCGTCGAAGGGGGCAAAGGCGTCCGCCAGGTTGTACGTGAAGGAGTCGTAGTTATCCAGGATGAGAATCATCGCGACCCCTCATCCCCGCCGAAGGCCTCGAAGAGGGCCCTCCCCTTGTGCATCGTCTCCTCGTATTCCCGGACCGGATCCGACTCCGCCACGACCCCCGCCCCCACCTGGAGGGAGAGCACTCCCTGGCTCAGGGTGACCGTGCGGATGGCGATGGCGCTCTCCAGGTCACCATCGAAGCCGAGGAATCCCACCGCCCCGCCGTAGACCCCCCGGGGCTCCCCCTCGATCTCGGCGATGCGCTCCAGGGCTCGGACCTTCGGCGCCCCGGAGAGGGTTCCCGCAGGAAAGGCGGCCCCCAGGGCGTCCAGGGCGTCGCACTCCGGACGGAGAATCCCCTCCACCTGGGATCCCAGGTGCATGACGCGGGCGTAGCGCTCCACCCCCATCTCCTCGGTCACCACAACGCTCCCCGGCACCGAGACCCGGGCCAGGTCGTTCCGCGCCAGATCCACGAGCATCATGTGTTCGGCTCGCTCCTTCTCGTCGCTCCGGAGCTCCCGCTCCAGGGCCCGATCCTCCGCCACGGAGCCCCCCCGGGGGCGGGTCCCCGCCAAGGGACGAGTCATGACCCGGCGCCCCCGGACGCGGACCAGCATCTCCGGCGATGCCCCCACCACGGCAAGGCCGGGAAACTCCAGGAGAAACATGTACGGCGAGGGGTTGGCCCGACGGAGGGCCGCAAAGAGCTCCAGGGGATCCTCGTCGCAGGGGGCGTCGAAGCGCTGGGACAGGACGATCTGAGAAAGTTCCCCTTCCTCGATGAGCTCCCTACCTCGGGCCACCATCCGGAGGAACTCCTCCCGGGACCGCCGAGGGACCAGGGGGCTCATCCCGAGGGAGGCGGTGGGGCTAGGAGATCCTCTGCCGATGCGCCTCCGGACCTCTTCGATCCGCCCCCGGGCCCGCCGGTGGAGATCGCGGCGCTCGGCCTCCCCCGAGCTCCGGGGAACCCTCACGGGACAGATCACGGTGAGGGTCTGGAGGACCTGGTCCACCACCAACACCGTGCCGGGGGAAAACCAGAGGGCCTTGGGCCCCGGCGGCCGGGGAAGGGTTCTCCCGGGATGGTCGTGAAAGAGGTCGTCGAAGTCCTCCACCGCCTCGTGGGCCACGTATCCCACCGCTCCGCCGAAAAAGGGGGGAAGCCCCGGGTATCCCGCCCCATGCCCCCCTTCGATGTGGCTCCGGAGCAGGTCAAAAAACTTCCCCTCCGTCGCGGGACCCTGGGGGGTACCATCGCCCCGGAGGAGCTCCACTCCCCGCTCCGAACTCCGGAAAAACACCTCCGGATCGGTGCCGACGAAGGCAAATCGGCCCGATCGGGGGCCCGTGCCATCGCTTTCCAGGAGAAAGGACGCGCCGCCGCGACACCTCCGGTAGATCTCCCGCAAAGGGGCCTCCAGGGGCCCTCGGTACCCCACCGGCACGATGCGGTGCTCCTCCGCCAGGGCCAGAAAGTCCTCTTCGGTCAGGAGAAACCCCTCTCCCGGGATCCCTTCGCCCGCCCTATCCATCACCGCCACCGCTTCTTTCTCCATCACCGCTTCGCCAAGCCTTGCCATCTCGTCTCGCTCTCCCTTCCTGCCTCTTCTCGTCCGCTCCGCCGAGGGCCTTCGCGGCTTCGGCGCAAAAAAATCGAGGGAGTCGTCCTCTCCGACGACCCCCTCGATGCTCCCCCGGCGGGGAGTAAGAAAAAAGGGCTACGGAGAGGGTTTAATCCCTCCGCAGCCCGGCCATGCATCAGGCGTGCGGCGGGAGCCTAGGGCTCCCACCACCAAAGGTTCGCTACCGTACGGACCGTCTGAACCGCAGTACGCCTCATGCCATCTCCCCCAATCTTGCGGGGGATCCTAGCACACTCCTCCCCGAAGCGCAAGGGGGTGGAAAAATTAATATCAATAGCCGTCAATCCGGTAGTTTATCGTGCCGTCCGGGTTAGTCGCCGGAATCTCCGTCGACAGGTCGATCTGGGCAAAGGGGTCACCCTTTCCTTCGGCGTCGTGGTACTTGGGCGTCAGGATCCCGTCGGGGATCCGGACGGGGGGAACGAAGCAAAATCTCGACACGTCGGCGCGGCACTGTTCGATGCGGTGCGGGAACACGCGCAACACCATCAGGTCGAAGGACCACACGATGTCGCGCCCCATCTGGACGTCCGGGCAGTGGGCCTTGACGCTCTCCAGGGCGCTGGCCACGGTGTCATCGGCGGCGGGAAAGTGGGTGGCCACCGTGAGCCGGGGGCGAGGGGCAATTTCGCTGAGGATGTACCCGAAGGCCCCCTGGGAGGTGTGCGAGCTGTTTTGGACCCTCGTCAGTCCCTGGACGGTCTCCTGGAACGAAGCGTAAAGGGGATCGCCGGGCTCCGGGGCCGCGTTGAGTCCCATGCTCTTATAGGCCCAGACCGCAGGGGGCACCACCATCTCGTGGATGAACACATCCACCCCCCGGCCGCCGTTTTTGGCCTGTTCGACGCTGTGGAGCTCGGGCTTCGTGTCGCTCGTGTAGATCATGGACAGGTCGGTGCCCTCCGGAGTCCGCCAGGTGAGCTTGTACCCCATCGACCCCTTTCGGCAGTGGATCACGGGAAAGTGGGTGATTTCCACTCCCGTGGAGGCGTTGTGGTAGGCCACTCCTCCGACCTTCTCCCAGTCCAGCTCGATCGGCACGATGGCGTAGGAATCTCGGGGGTCGTCGTTTCCCACCGGCACCGGGTCATGGGGAAGGCCCCAGCTCTCCCGGGTGGGGGGCACGTAGCCCGCGTAGGCGGTGCCCTGAAAACTGAAGCTCTCCGTGTGCCACCGCAAGGCCTCCCGCAGGTGAGAGCAAAAGCTTTTGACCCCGTCGTCGTAATAGGCCGCCCCATCGGGGATCGTGCCCGAAATGTCGCACCCCCCGGCGGAGAAACGATGGGAGGAGGAAGAAGGGATCGGCACGCCAGAGGGCTTCGAGCCCCAGACGTAAAGGGGAGACTTTCGGTCCGACGCCGGGCCGAAGCAGTAGGTGTGGAGCAGGTCGTTCATGTGGTCGGCGTGGAGGTGGTTGATAAACACCTTGTCCATCAGGCGGTATCCCACCCGGGCCGCCGCATAGTTGGCCGACACCCCCGCCCCCATGTCGAAGATAAACTGGTCCACCGGCTTGCCGTGATAGTAGGGATCGCTGGCGTCGCCGCGCCATCCCACCTCGACGAAGATGCTCATTTCGGCCTGGGCCAG
>Ga0116187_1000536_pt1 | contig 45385 bp, 45 predicted proteins | sample AD_JPNNA6_MetaG_FD_89755 | JGI IMG/M metagenome (GOLD analysis project Ga0116187, IMG submission 89755) | Active sludge microbial communities of municipal wastewater-treating anaerobic digesters from Japan - AD_JPNNA6_MetaG | ecosystem: Engineered > Bioreactor > Anaerobic > Digestate | place... | reverse complement strand
TATAATAACTGCTGGTTTCAATTTTCTCCCTCCATATGGATTTGAATCTTTAAATTCTTCACGTTACACCGCAAAAGGATTTCACGATTCAAGCGGTTGGGGCGAGAGTGATTCTCTTTGTCTATTAAACCCTTGAATCATTTGTATTCGTTACCGCCTTTTCAAGCTTCTTTATTTCTCTTTTTTTTATCTATGAGCCATTTTCGTTTCACAACCCACATTCAACAATCCTCGATGCCCTTCCCCCTCTTTTATTCCTTCAGATTTGATAAAAAAAGTCTTTTAAAATTCTCCAGTATACAGGACGAAACTTCAATCACATCTTTGTTTTTTATTTGTGCAATCCTTTCTATTGTATATTTCACATAATGAGGTTTGTTTCTCTTGCCTCTGAAAGGGTGTGGCGTTAAAAAGGGTGCATCTGTTTCTGCGAGCAAACTGCCCATCGGGATATATCGTACAACCTCCGCAAGCCTCTGTGTGTTGCTGTATGTGATTGTTCCCGGGATGGATATATAAAATCCAAGGTCGAGCATTTTTCGGGCAGTGTCGAGACTATAGGAATAGCAGTGAATTACACCTCCGGCATCACTCCGATCGGTTTCTCTAAGAATTTTTACGGTTTCCTCCTCTGCGTTTCTCGAGTGAATAATCACAGGGAGTTTTGCCTGTCCTGCCAATGCCAACTGTTTTATGAATGCATCTATCTGTATTTCTTTAGGGGAGTAATTCTTGAAAAAATCGAGTCCAATCTCGCCGTATGCAACAATCTTTTTGTGTGCAAGCACCCGGTTGATCTTTGGTATGAGGCCCTCTTTTAAGTCCTTACTGTTATGGGGATGAATGCCTACAGCGCCATAAACAAATGGATATTCCTGAATGATATCTATGACCTTTTCAAAATACCTCTCCTCTGTGCCAACAGTGAGGATATACGATATGCCCTCGTTTATGCAATCTTCTATAACCTTTTTCCGGTCTTTTTCGAAGTCCTCCATCTCGAGATGACAGTGTGAATCAACAAGCATGCGTTATATATATCATAAAAAGACGTAATAACCAACGTTCAAACACTAAATCAACGTCATCGGAAGGAAAATCCTGTTCGAATTCAAAAAGTATAAACGTTCGATTAAATGTTAGTATATTTCGAACGGTTGTTTATATAATACGAACTATGCCTTTTCTTTTCGTGCGTATTGACTTGACTATCAAGCTACGCTCAATGGTATTATATACAATCCCTTGGTTGAAATATCGTGAATCAGGAAAGGGCCAGCAATGGGTTTGAAATACATTACAGATGCGAATATCAAGCTGATCATGGTTGGTGGAAAGGGCGGTGTTGGCAAAACAACCTGCGCATCGGCTATCGCAGTGAAGATTGCACAGAACGACAAAAAAGTACTTTTGATTTCGAGTGACCCCGCACCATCTTTGTCCGATATCTTCGAGACTGACATAGGAAGTAAAGAGACCAGGATCGACGATGTCCTTGAATTGTATGGACTTGAGATTTCTTCAGACGTTGTTTTGATGAAATGGAAGGAGAGGTTCGGCAAGGAGATCCATGAGGTGATATCGTCATTTGCTAATGTGGATTACGATTTTGTTGATTACATCGGTACTGCACCAGGTATAGAAGAAGAGTACATGCTGAGCTTTATAATTGAACTCGTTGAAAGTGGTAAATACGATGTGGTGGTCTGGGATACAGCGCCGGCAGGACATACACTCAGGCTGCTTCATCTGCCCCATCTATTCCTGAAACACCTTGAAGCTGCCACAAAGTTTTACATGAATATGTACAGTTACCTTGAAAAGATCAAAGACATGGCCGGGTTAAAAAGTTCGAAGAGGACGCTTCTTGAAATAATCGGAAGCTGGGAGGTGCTATCCGAGAGGATCGTCGATTTTATAAGGGACAAAAATCTTACAAAGTATATCATAGTAACGATTCCCGAAGCGCTCGGTGTTAAATTAACCGAAAGGGTAGTAAAGGAGTTGGAAGAAAATGGATTGAGGGTCGAAAACATCATCATAAACCATGTGGTAAAGGATGCGGATTGTGTTTTCCATGTGTCACGCCAAAAGATGCAACATCATTACATTGAGCTTATAAAGGAAACATACATTGATGCAAATATTACCATACTATATCTGTCGCCGGAAGAGGTTAAGGGCATGGAAAGGATAAAGGGCGTTGCCAGAGAACTTTTTGAACAGGCAGAGTATAGCAGATAGAGTTACATGCATGCAAAGAGGGATTGGGGCAAAGATCAGAGTCACGGGCGGCAGTTTAAAAGGCAGAATCATAAATGTCAGACAGAACAGTGTTGCGCGATACACATCCTCGAAGGCGAGAGAAGCGATATTTTCGATGCTTGGTGATATAAACGGTCTAAAAATCCTCGATATATTTGCCGGCTCAGGTATATTTGCCATCGAGGCGATAAGTAGAGGCGCAAGGTCGGCAACCTGTATTGAAAAGAATAAATACATGGCCGATACACTTCAGACAAATCTCAACACACTTTCTTTGGAAAAACATTGTTTTGTTTTGAACATGGATGTAAGATATGCAATCCCTTTTCTTTATAAAAGGGCGTCGAACTATGATATAATTTTTATGGATCCGCCATATGAACAGGATCTTATTGCAGATACGATGTTGTTGTTAAATGAATATGTAATTTACAATAAAGGCTCTATATGTATACTGGAATATTCAAAGAGGGAGTCCCTTTCCATTCTGATGGCAGAAGGTTGGAATGAAAGGACGACCAGACGATACGGCGATACGTTAATAAGTTTTTTGAACATTGCTTGAGATGTACCAGGGGTTAGGAATGGGTGATTATAGGTCGGGCATTCTAAATGAAGATGAAAATTCAACAGCAGAGAGGGGTGTAACATGAAACAGAGGATTGCGGTTTATCCTGGTTCTTTCGATCCGATTACATACGGTCATATGGATATTTTATTCAGAAGCCTTGAGCTTTTCGACAAGGTTATTATGGCGGTTGCATACAATATTGAAAAAAAAGGCCTTTTTACTGTAGAGGAACGTAAGGATATTATCAGAGAGGCAGTGAAAGGCAACGAGCATGTAATTGTAGACAGTTTCGAAGGGTTACTTGTTGATTATGTCAAGAAGGTAAATTCAAGGTTTGTTGTCAGGGGATTGCGCGCAATGAGTGATTTTGAGTACGAATTTCAGATGGCATCCATGAACAGGAATCTCAACAAAGATATGGACACGATATTTATGATGACAAGCAAAGATTATTTCTTTATAAGTTCAAGAACCATCAAGGAGGTTGCCAGCTTTGGGGGAAACGTTGATGGTCTTGTGCCGCCTGTCGTCGCAAAATGCCTTAAGGAGAAGTTTTTCAATACATGAAATTACATGTTGAAACGAGATATATTCTCTGTGTATTTCTTGTTTTAGTGACATTATTTTTTTTAACCCCTGCCTATGTCCATGCAGGCGATATACACATAATAAAGATTCAAAGTCCCATTCAACCCCCTGTTGCAGGGTTTATATCAGAATCAATAACAAAGGCGGAGCAACTGAAAAGCGATGCCCTTGTTATTATGCTTGACACCCCAGGTGGCCTTGATACGTCGATGAGGGATATTGTCAAGGCAATCATGGAGTCTGAAATCCCTGTTGTAGTTTATGTGCATCCTTCAGGTGCCCGTGCTGCATCTGCGGGGAGCATTATTCTACTTGCATCGCATATTGCCGCTATGACGCCAGGTACAAATGTCGGTGCTGCGCACCCCGTGTCCATTGGAAAGGATAAGGTTGACAAGGAAATGATGGATAAGGTTGTCAAGGACGCCGAGGCATATGTTAGGAGTATTGCGGCAAAAAGAGAAAGGAATATCGAATGGGCTGCAAAGGCGGTGCTTGAGAGCGCGTCCATACCTGCAAAGGATGCGCTTGAAAAAAACGTTATAGATGTTATTGCGGATAATGTGGATGAACTTTTGCAAAAGATTGACGGAAAAACCGTTGAAACAAAGAAGGGCAAGGTTTTATTGAAACTAAAAGGCAAAAACAAGGTAGAGATGGATATGCCTTTTAAATATAAGTTCCTTTCTTATTTAAGCGACCCGAATGTTGCTTACATATTAATGATGATAGGGGTTTATGGTATACTGTTCGAGATATACAGTCCGGGCGCTATCTTTCCTGGTGTTGCTGGTGGCATATCAATCATCCTTGCGCTTTACGCATTTCAGACTATACCCATAACATTTGCCGGTGTTTTCTTGATCCTTCTCGGTATAGTATTTTTTATACTGGAGCTAAAGATAATCAGTCACGGTGTATTGGGTATAGCAGGAATAATCTCGATAATAATTGGTTCGGTGATGCTCATCGACCTTCCAAGGAGTATCTTTGCCATTTCCTGGAAGAGCATTGTAGCAGTAGCCATTCTCTCTGGTATATTTTTCTTTGGTGTGTTATCGTATGCAATAAAGGCGCAGTTAACTAAAGTAAAAACGGGCAAAGAAGGCCTTATCGGTGAAACAGGGACAGCCGTGACGGATGTTTTTGAAGACGGAAAGGTATTTTTGCATGGAGAATTATGGCATGCAAAAAGTGATGAGCCCATCGATAAGGGAGAGCGTGTGATTGTTACAGGTGTGGATGGTCTTTTGCTTTTAATTAAAAAAGGAGGGCATTTATGATACCGATTTATCTTTTTGTTATCGTCATAATAGTGTTTTTTCTTGCAAGCGCAATAAAGATACTAAACGAATATGAAAGGGGGGTTGTATTCAGACTCGGCAGGGTACTGGGCAATCCAAAGGGTCCTGGCCTTATCATCCTTATACCAATTATAGACAAGATGGTAAAGGTGAGTCTGAGGACTGTGGTGCTTGATATTCCCCCGCAGGACGTAATTACAAAGGACAACGTGTCGATAAAGGTCAATGCAGTTGTATATTTCAGGGTAATAGATGCATTGAAGGCAATTATTGATGTTGAAAATTATCTTTATGCGACAACCCAGCTATCACAGACCACGCTCAGGAGTGTGCTGGGGCAGGCGGAGCTTGATGAGCTTTTGTCACACAGGGAAAAAATTAACGATAGATTGCAGGAAATCCTCGACATGCACACTGAATCGTGGGGAATCAAGGTGTCCAACGTTGAGGTAAAGAATGTCGATTTGCCTCAGGAGATGCAGAGGGCAATAGCCAGACAGGCGGAAGCAGAACGAGAAAGGAGGGCAAAGATCATCGGTGCAGAAGGTGAATATCAAGCATCAACGAAACTATCCGAGGCATCTGATATACTCTCAAAGAACCCAATGGCATTACAACTCCGTTATCTGCAAACCTTGATTGAAATCTCTACTGAAAAGAACTCGACCATAATTTTTCCGATACCGATTGACCTCATAAAATCCTTTATGGAGAAGGATAAAAAATGAAAAAGGTTTTTGTTGTTTTACTTATACTACTGTTTTGGGCGACATTAACGGATGCGCGCACGGTTCAGAAAAAGAAGGTGCCAGCCCAAAAAAAGGTTTCAACATCTAAAATCAATACGGAAAAAGAGGAACCTTACAAATCATATATAGTCGTTGAAAGCTCAACAGGCAAAGTGCTCGAAGGTGAAAACATACGTGCAAAACGTCCGCCGGCAAGTGTCACCAAACTTATGCTTGCATATGTTGTGTTAGACAAGGTTGCGAAAGGTGAAATCAATTTAACGGACAAGGTGACCACGTCAAAAGATGCATCTAAAATAGGTGGCAGCCAGGTGTATCTCAAAGAGGGCGAGGTTTTTACGCTGGAAGAGATGATGAAGGCTATACTCGTTGCATCAGGAAATGATGCTGCATATGCTGTAGCTGAACACGTAGCGGGCAGCAAGGATGAATTTGTGAGGTTGATGAATGAAAAGGCGAAATCCCTCGGTATGACCGACTCGGAGTTTCATTCTCCCCATGGGCTACCGCCTTCAGCGGGCAAAGAGGAAGATATCTCAACATGCAATGACCTTGTTATCCTGGCAAGGGAACTGCTGAAGTATCCGAAACTCCTCGAATGGACATCGATCAAATCCGAAGGCTTCAGGGACAACAAATTTATTATGAACAACCACAATAAGCTTCTCATGAAGATGCCGAATCTTGCGGATGGGATGAAAACGGGTTATTACAGAGAGACAGGCTTTAATGTTGTAGCAACCGCTAAAAAGGGGGATCTTCGGTTTATAGTTGTGGTGATGGGAAGCCCAAGCGCCAAAATAAGAGACAATGTAGCAATGGAAAAATTCAAAAGGGCATTTTCCCAATACAAAATTTTAAGCGTGGTGAAAAAGGGCGAGATCATAGATAGAGACATTATCCTTGCGGATGGAAAATATAGAAAGATAAAAGGGGTCGCCAATGTAAATTTTGTTTACCCTATTATGAACGACAAAAAGGGGACGGTTAAGAAGGAGATCGCCATACCCGAAAAAATTTCAGGTGAGATAAAAGAGGGTCAAAAATTGGGTGAACTTGTGATAAAGTTTGAAAATGAACAGATAGGAAAGGTTGATATTGTTTCGCCTACATATGTACCGAAAGCAAACCTTTTTACAAGGCTCATAAGGAAGATGGGCTTTAATCTATAGAGATGAGGTTTTATATAAATGGATAAACAATTTACGATGTTAAAAGGTAAAGAGATCATCGTTGGTATTACGGGTGGAATTGCAGCTTATAAAACAGCAGAATTGGTGAGGGAGCTTACAAAAAAGGGTGCAAATACCCATGTTGTAATGACAAAGAATGCTATGGAATTTGTAACTCCGCTTACATTTCAGACCATTTCCGGCAATCCCGTTATCCATGAAATGTTTGAACTTTTCAGAGGTTCAAAGATCGGGCATATTGCACTTTCAGATATTGCAGACCAAATGGTGATAGTGCCTGCAACTGCCAATATCATAGGGAAAATAGCAAATGGTATAGCAGATGATTTCTTGACGACAATGGCAATGGCCACAACGGTCCCGATCCTTTTTGTTCCATCGATGAATACAAAGATGTGGGAAAGCAAGATGGTACAGATGAATATAGAGAAATTGAAGGATGCGGGGTATGATTTTCTTGAACCAGGGGTTGGTGACCTTGCCTGTGGGACGTCTGGGAAGGGAAGACTTCCTACTATTGGAGATATCCTTGAAAAGATGGAAGATATCTTTACTATAAAAGACCTCGTAAATGAAAGAATCCTTGTAACTTCCGGACCTACGGCCGAGTTTATTGACCCTGTCAGATGTATTACGAACAGATCGTCGGGCAAGATGGGTTATGCGATAGCGAAAATAGCTCGCAGAAGAGGTGCAGAGGTGATCCTTATTACTGGGCAGACCCATCTGCCACAACCAAGAAACGATATCGAGGTTGTTGAGGTTGTTACAGCATGCGAAATGAGGGATGCTGTTATGGAACACTACAGGGCATGCACGGTCATTATAAAGGCCGCTGCAGTGGCAGACTTCAAATGTTCCACTGAAAATTGCAACAAAATAAAGAAAAAAGGTGATGAATCCACAATGCTGTTAGAACTCACAAAAAATCCCGATATCATTGGAGAACTGGGGATGCTAAAGGAAAACAGGATTCTCGTGGGGTTTGCGGCTGAAACAGAAAATCTGCTCGAAAACGCCTCGGAAAAACTAAAAAAGAAAAATCTTGATCTAATCATTGCGAACGATGTGAGCAAAAGTGATATAGGTTTCGGTTCCGATAATAACGAGGTTATAATAATAGAGGTTTCGGGAAAGACAAGACATGTCCCGATAATGTCTAAAGAGGAAATAGCGAATATCATTTTTGATTCTATCAAAAAGATCATAAAGAAGCGAAAAGTTGTAAAAGACGATTGGTATTGATAGTGCAGTTGATAGTGGCTTGCGGATAATAAAGGCAAATGCAGTAAAGAAAATGGATACTGAAATTCAAAATTCAAAATTCAAAATTCAAAATTCATATATTGATCTCGTTATGTTTTTGTTGACGCTTGCGCTTATATCCTCGTCAACGGTGTATGCAAAAGAAAACAGCACAGCAGAGGTTGTTGAACGGGTTAGCAAGGCGATAGTAAATATAAAAACAGAAGAACTCACAAAGGTCTCCGGCGAAGAAAAGAAGACCTCATTTATGAAAAAAATTATTGCAGGCGAAGACGATGAGGAAGAATCAATTGAAAATATAGGCTCCGGGGTGGTGCTCGACGTCAAAGGCATAATAGTAACAAATGAACATCTCATTTCCAGGGCGATAGGCATAAAGGTTAAATTTATCAATGGCAAAGAATACGATGCCTTTGTGTTGGGGAGCGATCCTGAATATGATATTGCCCTTCTCAAGGTTACGGATGAAGATGATTTTCCTTTTTTAAAGGCAAACAGGAACAAAAAGATAAAGGTCGGTGAAAAGGCTATAGTTATAGGGAATCCATACGGACTCTCGAGTTCGGTGACAGTGGGTGTGGTAAGTGCTATAGGTAGAAACCTCAAGATAGATGAACGGGCCTATGTAAACCTTATTCAAACGGATGCATCGATAAATCCGGGAAACAGCGGGGGTGCACTTCTTGACGGTGACGGAAATCCCATAGGTATTGTTACTGCGATATACGGCGAAGGTAAGGGGATTGGATTTGCCATACCTATAGAAGACGTTATGGTCATGGTGTCTGAATTTTTACAAACAGGTTCGAAACGACCGGTTTTCGGCCTGTTTGTAGATAAGAAAAAGGACGAAAAGGGCACATACCTTTATGTGAAGAGTATAATACCTAAAAGTCCTGCTGAGAAATATGGTTTAAGGGTTGGCGATAGAATTGTCGAAATTAACAAAAAAAGGATAAAAGAAAGCATAAAACTGCATAGTGTTTTTAAGGGCATCAAAAAAGATGTTACCATGCAGCTTAAGGTATTGAAAGGCACCAAGGCATATTTTATAAATATTGACGACAAAGACATTGAGTCTTTCCATTTTTCACCTGTTGATGAACTTCTGTGCAACATGAGGGTTTCGGACATTAAGGGTTACCCGAAAATGAAGTTCAAGCTCAAGGATAAAAATGGGGTTGTTGTGACAAAGGTTTACAAAGGAGGGGTTGGCGAGAAGTGTGGTCTACGAGACGGAGATGTCATTATAAAGATCAATAACTATAAAATTGCTAACAAAGGGGATTTTAATGCTTACATGCTCGAGGGTTTGAAAAGAAACTATATTCTCTATCAGGTGAAAAGAAACGATAACCTTTTTTATCTGCCTGTGAAATTAGATGCCTTGCTTTAAGTATAATACATTGATATTAAAATTTAATCAGGGGGTTCCATGGAAGGTCAACTAACTTTTTCAACATTCATTCTGTCTTTATCCACATCTGTACTCGTCAATCTGGGAGAATTGCCTGATCCACTCAATAATGAGAAGGATGTAAATCTGCCTCTTGCCAAGCAGACGATAGGTCTTATCGAAATGCTTATGGAAAAGACAAAGGGCAATCTGACAGAGGATGAAGGCAGACTGATAGAGGGGATGCTCTACGATTTGCGTATGAAATATATTGAGGCTGCAAAAAAAGATTAAAAGACTTCGGTTGTTTGTTCTGAAAACACCCTATCGAATATCGTGTCCACATATTTAAAATAGTGCTCATTGCTCATGATGCTTTCTATTTCAGCTTCATTCAGGTAACATCTTATTTCTTCGTCTTTTTTTACCTCTTCCTTAAAATCAAGACCGTTTTCATAACACCTCATGGCAACCCTTTGTGTGATTTTATAAGCCTCCTGACGTGTAAGTCCCTTTCTTATTAAGCTTAACAATACAGCCTCAGAGTGGTAAAGCCCCCTTGACATATCCATGTTCTGGAGCATCTTTTCAGGATAGACAATGAGGTTTTTATACATGTTTTTTACCCGTTCGAGCATATAGTCAAGGAGAATGGTTGCATCCGGCGCGATGACTCTTTCCACAGAAGAGTGGCTTATATCCCTTTCGTGCCACAGCGGTATATTTTCGAGTGCTGATATGGCATATCCACGGAGCAGTCTCGCAAGCCCGCAGAGATTCTCTGAGGCTATCGGATTTCTTTTGTGGGGCATGGCGGAAGAGCCTGTTTGACCCTTTTGAAAATATTCTTCTGCTTCTCCTACCTCGGTACGCTGGAGGTTCCGTATCTCAAGGGCCATCTTCTCAATGGACGAACCGATTATGGCAAGTGTAGTGAAAAATTCGGCATAGTAATCACGTGGGATTATCTGAGTTGAAATAGGCGTTGGTTTTAGACCCAATTTTTTGCATACATATGCTTCGATCGCTGGTTGTACGTGTGCAAATGTACCTACCGCACCAGATATGGCACCGTGATTTACACGCCCTTTAGCCGTCTTCATACGCTCCAGATTTCTGTGCATCTCATCATAAAGGTGTGCCATCTTAAGGCCAAAGGTGATAGGCTCAGCGTGTATGCCGTGGGTTCTACCAATCATAGGGGTATTTTTGTACTGGTAAGCCTTTTCTTTTAAAACAGCCATCAATTCCATAATATCATGTATAAGGACGTCGGAAGCCTCAGTTAGTAAACAAGAGAAAGATGTATCAAGAATATCCGAGGATGTTATGCCCATGTGTATGTATTTTGAGGAGGGACCTACAAACTCAGAAACTGATTCGATAAAGGCGACCACATCATGTCTGGTACGTTTTTCAATCTCATTTATCCTGTCCGTATCAAAGTTTGCCTTTTCCTGGATCACCCGCAAATCTTCTTTTGGAATGAGGGATAGTTCTGCATATGCTTCACATATTGCCACTTCGATATCGAGCCATTTTTGAAATTTATTGTTTTCTTCCCATATCCTTGACATTCTTTTGAGCGTGTACCTTTCTATCATCTTTTCTCCATATTAAATAAAGTTAAAAGGCTGCCCAAAGAGGCAGCCTTTTATTGCAATTTTACCTATCATGCACTGACTATTGCACCTTATTCAAGCTATGCCCTTATTATTTCAAAAGAAACCTGTCCGTCTTCATATGTGAGGGGTTTTATTGAAACATCCATGCCAACCTTCACATCTTCGGGCTTTAAGTCTCCAGCGACCCTTGCAAACAGCTTCAGGTTGTTGCCGAAATCCACTACACCCATCGTGTAAGGGCAATCCTTTTCAAAGCCGAAAGGGGCATAATAAGCTGTTGTAAATGTCTCGAGCGTTCCCTTTTTAGGCATATCAAACCAATCCATATCTTTAGACAGGCAAGCGGCACAGTCAGACCTCGGTGGAAAATATTTGGCGCCGCATTGTTTACAAACTGTCCCCTCGATCTTCCCTTCATTCAAGAAATCAACAAATTTTGCCGTCTTTGTCATACCGGTGAAACTTTTTCTTCCGAATTTATCAAAACCCATTTTTTACCTCCCGAATATAGTAACGTTGCCGTAAAGTCCTACGCCACCAACATTATGTACAAGACCAATGTCCGGTTCACCAGGTACCTGCATTGGACCGGCTTCACCACGAAGCTGGAGTACGATTGTACGCATCTGTGAACCACCTGTTGCACCGATTGGGTGTCCTTTTGAAAGAAGACCGCCATCAACATTGACCGGTATTCTGCCTTCCTTATATGTTGCCTTTTCACGGATCAACTGTTTGCCTTCACCCATAGGGGCAAACCCTAATCCTTCGTATGCCATGATTTCAGCAATTGTAAAGCAGTCATGTACCTCGGCAACCTTCACGTCTTTTGCTGTTATGCCTGCCATCTTGTATGCCTGTTCGGCTGCGTTGTATCCAACGCTGAGACCCTTTGAAAAATCAGGCCTTGCTGCCATGTTTACTGCTTCGGATGCCGCTCCGATGCCAAGGATCCATACAGGTTTCTTTGAAAATGCCTTTGCCTTCTCTGCATTTGCCAGGATTATGCATGAACTTCCGTCTGCATTTGCACAGGCGTCTCCAACGCGAAGAGGCCATGCTACTGCGCCTGCCATTCTTGCATCAGGGTTGCTTGAATCGAAATCTGATGCCTTTACACCCTTGCGGTATACCGCCCTCTCGTTGATTTGACCGTAAGTGCCTGACTTTATTCTTACATTCATAAGGTCATCATGGGTCAGTCCATTCTTTGCCATGTATGCCTGCGCATAGAGTGCATAATATGCCGGCATCATGGTACCGAAGGGCGCTTCCCATTGAATGTCTGCACCGCGTCCCATCCTTTCCTGGGATTCAGCAGATGTAATCTCTGACATCTTCTGAAAACCGAGGACAACCACTACATCATGAAGACCGGCCTTAATCATGCTATAGCCTACCTTTACCCCTGAACTGCTCGATGAGCATACAGTCTCAATGTAGAAAGTCGGCTGAGGGATCAATCCCAGATATTCAGCCAAAACACCCGCTGGCGACCTTTGTTTGTCGTACTCAGGTGCTGAACAAAACACAGAGGCATCAACGTCTTTTGCTGTTATGCCTGCATCCTGCATAGCCTCCCTGAATGCCTCAAAGGCCAATTCCCTGATGGAGCCTTCATAACCCCTAACAAAAGAGCTCTGGCCCACACCGATTACTGCTACTTCTTTCGCCATACATTCCTCCTTCACTCACTGTTTTTTTGAGTTTTTTGATCTATGATACATTGTCACAAAATGGTTATGCGTTTTCATATCTTTTGAAAAGACATGCGTACCATCATTCCTCGAAACGAAATAAAGGTAATCAACCGGTGCCGGATAAAGTGCTGCCAAAATGGAATGTTTATCGGGATTACATATGGGTCCCTTTGGCAATCCCTTGAATGTATAAGTGTTGTAGGGTGTGTAGGTTACAATGTCTGATCTTGTGATCGGACTTTGAAACGAACCCGTTCCATATATAATTGTCGGATCGCAGTCGAGGGTCATGACTTTATTCAGCCTATTATGAAACACCGCGGAAATCAAAGGCTTTTCTTCCTTAAGTTTTGCTTCTTTTTCAATCATCGAAGCAAGCGTCAAGGTTTTATACACATCAAATCCTTTGGCATTCATTATATTCTTTATATCCTGTTTTTCAAACAATTTAAAGGTTCTTTGTACAATTTTTTCGATAAATCTTTCAATATCTATTTCCTTGCTATAATAATAAGTGTCAGGCATAAGATATCCTTCGAGCGAATCACCCTCGATCCCGAGTCTCTTCAGATATTCCCTGTTTTTTGCAAGCATGATGAATTGATCCCTTTTCATTATTCCTGCCTGTTCCATCATATCTGCAACATTAAATATATTGAAGCCCTCCACAATCTTCAAGACATATATATTGCGCTCACCGTGTTCGAGCTTTCTCAATATGTCAATTGTTGACATATTTTTACTTAAATTGTATTCCCCGGCCTTCAACTTGCTGTTTGACAGAAGGGCTATAAACAGAAAGAGGTTTGACGAATAGATCATACCTTCATCTTTCAAGAGATTGGCTATACTGTATGTGCTTGTTCCGTTTTTTACTAAAACATTTATGGTTTCGGTATCCGTATCCTTTGGTATGCTCGCAAAAATAAGTGTTTGCATCACAAGAAACAGAAATGCTGTTATTAAAACAATATGCCTACCCTTTTTTCTGAGCATCCAAGTATCCCTGCAGTATAAGCTGTGATGCGATCATGTCTATAAAAGGTTTTCTCTTTTTGTGACTAACCTGTGCCATCTCAAAGACTCTGTGTGCCTCATTCGAACTGAATCTTTCATCCCAAAATTCAACAGGCAGATTGATAAAATGTTTTAACCCATCGGCAAACTCCATGACCATCTCTGCCCTCTTGCCTATGCCGCCGTTTAGATCTTTGGGAAGACCTATAACGATTTTTTGCACATCGTTTTCCTCAATTATGTGTTTCAATTCCAAGAGATCTTTTTTATATGAATTCCGTTTGAAAAGTTTGAACGCCTGGGCAATGCTTAACGTTGGATCTGAAAGGGCAATCCCGATATTCTTATCACCTACGTCAAGACAAAGTATTCTCATTTCAGGTTATTATAGCAGTTTTTCCCTCAGATTCAAATGTAAATATGACATGCTATATGCTTAAAATTGCAATTATAAATCGTTTTGTACATAAGAGCCGACGTTTTTGGTTGTTGTAAATTGGTTGTCTGTTGTTGTATTTTCTTATCTGTTATTGCAAATGGGTTATGATGTTTGGACGAGCTTTAATTCATAGGGAGGTACCGGCAATGATAACATCTGGCATTGATATTGGAGCCAAAAACATAAAAGTCGTAATCATCAAAGATGGCAATGTTGTTTCAAAGGCAGTGTTAACAGCAGGTATGGATGAAATAGATGCCGCCAATAAGGTGTTCGATGAGACCTTAAGAACGGCAGCATTAAAAAGGGATGATATAAGTAGGGTGTTTGCAACAGGCGTTGGTCGTCATAATTGTGGCTTTGCCCATGAAGAGATCACTGAGGTTGGTGCGGCTGCAAAGGGCATTTCATATTTAATGCCGGACGTGCGAACAGTCATTGATATCGGAGCCGAGGAGGGCAGGGCAATAAGGATTGACAACAAAGGCGATGTGGTTGATTTTGCAATAAATGAAAGATGCGCGGCCGGTGCGGGTATATTTGTCGAGACGATGGCGAGGATGCTCGAAACACGCATTGAAGATATTGCAGATCTTTATGATCGATCCACCAGAGATATCAACATAGGTGCACACTGTGTTGTGTTTGCAGAATTTGAATTGGTGCATCTTATACACTCACAGATATCAAAACCTGATATAGTGAGGGCAATAATCACGGCAATGGCGGATAGGATTGTACCAATAATCAAGAGAGTTGGCGTTGAACATAAAGTTGCCGTAATTGGAGGCGTTGCACTCAACAGAGGTTTTACCAAGGCGATTGAAAATGAGTTAAACGTTGAAATCAGCGTACCAACAGATCCACAGTTTGTAAGTGCGATTGGAGCTGCAATTGTAGCGGCGGAGTAAAATCCGGAGGTGTAGCAAAATGGTGAACACAGGCAAAGAATTCTGGAGATGGCCGGAGTCAAGGTGGACAAACCCTCACATTGACTGGAGAAGGGGTGAATGGGTAACTGCTGGCATTGATATAGGTTCTGTCAGTTCCCAGGCCGTTATCATGGTTAACGGTGAACTTTTTTGTTTCAGCAATACGAGGACAGGCTCAAGTAGCCCTGCCAGCGCAGTCAATGCCTTTAATATGGCGGTTGAGGGTACGGGTATCACGATAAAAGACATACATTTTACGGTAGGCACAGGCTATGGCCGTATAAACGTACCTTTTGGAAACAGGGCGATTACGGAGATCGCATGTCATGCAAAGGGTGCAAACTGGATGTATGGTCCAGATGTAAGGACTGTCCTTGATATAGGTGGTCAGGATTGCAAGGTCATCAAGATTGACGAAAAAGGAAAGGTGAAGGCCTTTTTAATGAATGACAAATGTTCAGCAGGTACGGGTCTTGGTATGGAGACATTTGCAGAGCTTTTGGGGATCCCAATTCAGGATGTAGGAGAGATATCCTTTATGGTTTCTGAGGAGCCTCCACCTGTCAGTTCAAACTGTGTTGTTTTTGCAAAAACAGAGGCAATAAACTTACTCCGTGGAGGTTGGCCGAAAGAGAAGGTACTTGCAGCTTATTGTTCTGCGATGGCGCAAAAGGTGTTTTCACTCCTTGACAAGATCGAAGTTGAGAGGGAATTTGCAATTACAGGTGGTATTACAAAAAATCAGGGTGTCGTAAAAAGGATAAGCAGACTACTTGGCATAGAGGCATGCGAAACAAAGTGGTACAAAAAAGAATATAGAGAAATGGGATTTCCCTTTGATCCACAGATTGCAGGCGCCATTGGTGCGGCGTTGTTTGGGAAATTCCTTGCTGAAAAGGCGGCTAAGTAACAGAAAAGAAGGCAAATTTATTTGAAATCCTGATTGATTAATGAGAAAATAGCACCATTCTGTATAAGAAAAGGGAGGGTTTGAGCCATGAGAAAGGGTATACACAAACCATTGCAGTTGTCGTGCTTTATAATATTATCAATAGCGATTTTGTTTTTTTCATCGAACGTCTTTGCCTCAAGCGGACAGACGGTAGATTTGAAGGTTGCCAAGGGGGATACACTCAGTAACATATGCGAAAAATATCTTGAGTCAACACCAAACTCTCCTGCATCATCGAAATGGCGTCAGATAGCAAAGATAAACCGTTTAAAAAATCCGGATATGATTCATCCAGAGCAGGTTTTGAAGATCCCGATGGAACTCCTTAAGGGGACGCCACTGGATGGAGAAGTCAGTTTTTTAAAAAATGATGCAAAGGTTCAAAAGAAAGATGGCGATGACTGGGTTTCGCTTTGTTTAGGAGACAAAATAATTCAAGGCAGTACCATCAAGACCGAAGGTAATAGTTTTCTCGAAATAACATTTGTAGATGGTAGTGCGATCTTTTTCAAACCGAACACGACAATAGGCATCACCACCCTGCAAAAAAAGGGTCTGTTTGCAATCATACATGACTTATACCTCTGGGCGGGCAGAACAATAACGAGTATAAAAAGTGCAACGGGTATAGATTCTCGTTTTCAAATAAAAACCCCTTCAGCCGTGGCAACGGCGAGAGGAACGCAATTCAGGTTGTCTTTTGATGAAAAGGCATCCACCCGAACTGAAGTCCTTGAGGGCAATGTATCGGTAAAGGCAATGGATAAGGTAGTCGAGGTAAAACAAGGGGAAGGCACACTCGTAGAGAAGGACGGAATGCCTGTTCAACCGATTAAACTCCTCGCACCGCCGGAAATTAAGGATTACAAAACCATATATAAAGATCTGCCGCTCAGCATTGAATTCGATTGGATTGAGAAAGCGGCAGGTATAAGGGCTATTCTGTCAAAAGACCCGCAGGGGAAAGACGTCATACTCGAAGACACTATAAAACCAAAAGGTTCTTTTGTGGTCAGCGATATTGCGGACGGACTGTACTATCTGATGGGCAGCAGTATTGACGAGAAAGGGCTTGAAGGGTTGTCAGCAAGACCTGCCCCCATTAAACTGAGGGCAAACCCCTTACCTCCTATTATCCAGACAAAGGAAAAAGAGGTTGAATTTATTGGAAAATCAGCAGAATTTGGATGGCTCAAGGTAAAAGATGCAGTAAAATATCATGTTCAGGTCGCCCTTGACGAAGATTTTACACGTATTGTAGAAGAACAAAAGGATCATGGAACGCAGTCGTATAAAACAGGGGTTCTTGATTATAACACATATTATTTCAGGGTAAGCTCCATAGCAGAAGACGGCTATCAGGGGGGTTGGTCGCATAAAATCACCTTTAGGCTTATACCCCCGCCTCCTGTCCCTCAACTTGAAAAACCACAGATGGATAAGACATCGATATCTATGAGATGGCGGGATCTTGGAGATGGGATAACCTATCGTTTTCAGATGTCCGACGATGAGACCTTCAAGACGGTGTTAATCGATGAGAGACTACAGAAACCCGAGACCACCATTCAGAGGCCAAAAGACATAGGGACATATTATGTCAGAACAAGTAGTATCGATAAAAAGGGACGTGAAAGCGATTTTTCTTTTCCGCAGAGTTTTGAAATTGAACGAGGCTTCCCATACATGCAAATTGGTATAATTGGCACGCTCGGTGTTCTTTTAATGCTTTTATTTTAAAGATATGTCGGGTCGAGGTGATTGCGTCTTTGCAAAAGACAATGTAAGATGAAATGTAAGGAGTGTAGAGATGTCAGACAACCCAATGAAGATTCTTATTGTTGATGATGATCAGGATATTCGTCTATTGTTGGATTTCAATCTGTCGGGTGAAGGCTATGAAGTCCTTGAGGCGACTCATGGTGCCGAAGCGCTTGATATTATCAAAACAGGTGAGGTCAACCTCGTTGTAACGGATTTGTCCATGCCCGTTATGGATGGTTATGAACTGATTAAAAACCTCAAAGATAATCCGGAGACTTCAAAAATCCCCGTGCTTTTGCTCACAGGACAGGAGGAGGAGAGGGTGTCGATTGAAGGCATGGTACACCCTCCGAATGATTTCATACCCAAACCATTCGCAAAGGCAGACCTTCTTGAAAAGGTTAAGAAATTGCTATCACAAGGCGTTTGACATTTATATGGGTGCAGCGGGGCAATCCGGACATACCAAGATATTTTCTGTAAAAAAGGCCATCATATGTCTGGTGGTTCTCGGTTTTGTCGTGTTGATTGAGTATGCTGGTTTTTTCATAGGAACAAATAATTATTTTTATGACTTGTCATTCAGGATAAGGGGTTCCATACCGCCGTCTAAAGACGTTGTTATCATAGCCATAGACGATAAGTCCTTGGAAAGACTTGGAAGGTGGCCATTGAGCAGGCGTTATTATGCAACGCTCATTGATAAAATTGCAGATGCAAAGGTCATAGCCTTCGATATTATCATGGCTGAACCAACCGATGACGATCTGCTTATTGCCGGTGCAATCAGAAGAAAAAATGCGGTACTCCCTGTGTTGATTGATGAAAATAGAGACATTCTTCATCCTCTGCCGTTGTTTTCTGGGGTACTTACCGGACATGTGCATGTGGAGCAAGATATTGACGGTATTGTAAGGGGGGTCTATCATACATTACATCTAAGCGGCAGGCGGTTGCATTCTTTATCGTCTGTTGTTTTTGGTCTTGCGACAAATCGAATATTTCCCCATTCAACAGAAAAAAGATATACAGTTGGAAATGATATCTTACAGTATGACCATATGTATATAAATTACTGCGGAAATCCAGGTTCAATCGCGACCGCATCTTTTGCTGATGTGATAAATGGCGTATATCCCACGTCTTATTTTAAAGACAAGATAGTCTTCGTCGGTGTAACAGCTCTTGGCGCAGGTGACCGGATTTTGACCCCGTTCTCCAAAGATAGAAGAGGTATGGCAGGCGTTGAAGGCCAGGCAAACATATACAATACACTGATTACAGGTAGTGCCATCAACACTGTTCCAAAAATCTTGAGATGGCTGATGGTAATATCTGTCGCAGCTTTTTCTATGTTTTGTTTTTTAAGATTGACGGAACAGCGCGCAGCCTTTCTCGCATTGTTCGAGCTTTTAGCGATTGCCGTTGTGACTTATCTGCTTTTTTCATTCTTTAACATATGGCTTGTACCCTCTGCCTTTTTTGTCACAATTTTCCTGATGTTTGTTCTTGCCTATATATTCAGGTTTAACGACGCTGTTGTCTTGCTCGACAAGGCATATACGGCGTTGGTGCCTCGTTTGAGGTGGGGTTATGAAAAAAACGGAAACGAACATATCAGAGAAGGTATATTCGGTTTTTTTACCGAAAGGGGGGTTCGGATGAAGTCTCAGATTTTGAATGATGTAAGCACACAACTCGGTTTCGAGAAGGAATTGACTGATAGAGCGCTTTTAAGCGATATCCACGGTGTGCTCATCTTTGGTCCTGACAAAAGGAATATGCTGATCAACGATCTTGCTCAGGGTTTATTGAGAGAGAATAATATTGAGATGGCCTCGTCTGAAATATTCGTAAAATCTTTGGCAGGCTTCATGATGGATAAAATGGACCCTGAAGTTGTGCTTGAAGGGTTATCTTCGGCAAAAGATGGGTTATCGTTTACCGTTTCGTTGGAAAGACCTTCAAAGACATTTTATAAGGTAGATGCCTCCTGTTTTGAAATCGATGATGGTTCTTACCGACTTTTTATACTTTCAGATGTAACAAGGATCAAAGAACTTGAAATGCTGAAAGGACATATTATTTCTGTTGTCTCTCATGAGCTTAAAACACCACTGACTTCAATACAGGGTTTCAGCGAAATACTCGCAGACAAGCTTGAAGGAAAAATGAAAAATTTTGCAGAGATCATTCATAGAGAATCAGAAAGACTTGCGCGCTTTCTCAATATGTTCCTCGATATTACAAGGATTGAAGAGGGTAGGCAACCCATCAAAATGGCATCTGTAAACCTAAATAACGTCATTCGTGAAGTTGCATTGGCTTTAAAACCGATTGGAGACAAGAGTAGCATCACCATAAATACCGATATACCTGAAAAAACAGATGATATAAAGATCGATATAGACCTTACCAAACAGTGCATATATAATCTCGTTGAAAATGCGATAAAATACAGCCCTCCAGACAGGGATGTCATAATAAAGCTGAAAGATGAAAAAGACACCATTGTAGTTGATATAATTGATCATGGTTATGGCATCAAACAGGAGGATATTAAAAAGGTTTTTGAAAAATTTTACCGTTCGAGTTCCGACAAAACAAAGAATATCAAGGGCTCTGGTCTTGGACTCACCTTTGTGAAAGAGGCTGTTGAGGCCCAGGGCGGGAGGCTTTCGTTTGTCAGTGTATACGGTGAAGGCTCGACGTTTTCAATTACATTTCCGAAAAATAGATAGATCACGGATATCGGGTATCAAATATTTGCATAGTAGAATGCTTTGAACATGTACTGTATTGTTTTTTAAATCCATCTTATGTATATTGATGCTAGCATTTTTACGATATGCAAATTGCACTGATTCTAGTCCTTGCCTTATTAAGCACCCATGTCTTTGCCGCAGATATATTAATAGGCGGTGTTAAGACGTATGTTGTTCAAAAAGGCGACAGCATCGAGCTTATTGGCGCCAAACATGGGGTATTCTGGAAGATTATTGCGAAAGATAACAATATTGATACGAAATTGCCGATACCTGAAGGAACCACACTGACGATAAATAATCTCAAGATTGTCCCTAAGGTTGTGAAGGACGGTATCATTATCAATATCCCAGACCGGACACTCTATTATTTCCGTGATGGTAAGCTAACCGATATACCCGTCGGGGTAGGTTTACCTTATGAGGAAAATAATATGAAATGGCACACAGAAATAGGTACATTCAAGATAAAAAGGAAAAAGAAAAATCCTACATGGAATGTGCCGACCTCCATACAGAAAGAGATGGAACTCAAAGGAAAACCCGTTGAAAAGGCTGTGCCGCCTGGACCTGAAAACCCCCTTGGCAGATATGCCCTTGACACTACAATTCAAGGCATATTGATACATGAAACAAACAAGCCGAGGAGTGTTTACAGGTATCTAAGTCATGGTTGCATAAGGGTTTTGCCCGAACATATGGAAAAATTATTCGAAATGGTCGAGGTTGGCACCCCTGGTGAAATCATTTATGAGCCGGTTAAGATTGCTGTTGTCAATGGCAGGGTATATCTGGAAGTCAGAACTGATATGTACAGGAAAATCAAATCCAAAATCGAGCATACACGTATGGTTATTCAGGATAGGGGGGTAGCGGACCGTGTTGACTGGGAAAAGATCGACAGAATGATAAAAGAGCAATCTGGCATTGCAGAAGATGTGACGATAACCAAAACCAAAAAGATATTAAAATTTCTTGGGTCAAAATAAGGGCAGGTTACGTTATTAAGGGGCGCATACAGATAGCTGTGTTGCTTCAACCTGAGTTACCGCTTGCATAATAAAATAGAAAGACTATAAGTTGTAGTATGCAGGAAGATACCTACAATGGTTTCCACAGGTTTGTAAGGGGATGGTCAATTTCGGTCATTGTGATTGCAGCCTTTTTTGTCATTTTGCTTACCGGCGTTTATATCTCTTATCAACACCATAAAAACAACTTGAACAATTTTTTAAACGAAGACAGGATCGTCGCAAAACTGCTTTCTGTGTCTATCCAGGAGAGAAAAAAGGCGATCATTGGGTCACTCCAGTGCTATGCAAGCAGACCCCTTCTGATAATAGTTATATTAGAAAACCTGTTGACTTCAACCAGTTTGCTGAGGCTATACGCCAACTCGGGCTTTACAAGTTGGTGTTGAACGAACCACCGCCCATAAAACTATGAAGCACGACTTGTAAGTGGACGGCGTTGTTTTTTAAAGCAGCCTTTATCAAGCGTTACCGCCCGAATGTTTTTTTGAGAAGCTCGGTAACCCTTGCGGCGGGGTCTGTTCTTATCTTTTTTTCCTCCTGTCCCACCATGTAGAAAAGGCCGTCGAGTGCCTTGTTTGTTACATACCGGTCAAGATCGAGCGACTCCATATTGGCAAAAGGAACTGCGGATGTGTATCTTCCTACCATATCCTTGTATGAACGTGTTACACCTACATCGTTCATGCTCTTCGAAATAATTGGCTTGAACTCTTCAAAAAGCTTGCCGGATGTCTTGGATTTGAAAAATTCTGTGGCAGCGGTGTCCCCGCCCCCAAGAATCTTTCTTGCATCATCAAACGACATCTCCTTTATGGCGCCGATAAAATATTCCTTTGCCTTGGGTGCGGCCTTCTCGGCTGCACGGTTCATGCTGAGTATGAAGTTGTCAACCTGTCTTTGATAACCAAGCTTTGCAAGCACATCTGCCATTGTTTGTATATTTTCGGGCAAGAGGATTTTTATCATCTGATTCTTGAAATATCCGTTGAGTTTTGAGGTTGCTGTTACAGCATTGCTGGTACCTATCGAAAGGGCCTCCTTGAGACCGGATGTTATAGTGCTGTCATCCTGACTGCTGCCTGGTATTTTTGCGCCCGGGGGAACCTTGATGCCCTTTAAAATGTCGTCAAGGGTTCCTCCATAACAGAAACACACAGCACAAAATATGATAACAACTGATAATATTGATGTTTTTTTCATTTTTCCTTCCCATGCAACACGTTTTTGCCGTTCATCGCTGTATAATTATTTGTCCTTACGGTATGGACTGTTATTTATTTTCCTTGAAAAGACTATCCCATTCACCCCGTTCTTTAAGGACTTCTCGATATACCTCAAGCGCCTTGTTCACTAAAGGCATACCACCGTAAGGCGCAAGTTGAAAAAACACCTCAGCCAGTTTTTTTGGGTCGCACCCCACATTTAGCGCTGCATTGACATGGAGCCTCAATTCATCTGCCGCCCCAAGGGCCGCAAGCATAGCGCATGCCACCATCTGGCGCTCAGGAAGGGTCAGAACTGTGCGTGAATAAAGATTGCCTGTTATGAACATCGAAAGGTCATTTGCAAGGTCTCTGTCGAATTCTTTCCACATCATATAAGGCGGATCCATCTTGATGCCCTTTCCGAACAGCTTTTTCGCGGTTTCCTGGGTCCTCTTTTTTGTCTCCTCATCCATAATGCATATCCTCCTCTTTGTAACTATGAAATCTTTTAACACGCATATTTTTTGAGGTCAACAACAATAGTGTGGCTTAAATCATCAGCTTTCAATAGCAAGTAGATACAAAAGACAAAGAAAAATTTTTTGTTTACTATGTATTCTGTTTTACGTACAATCTATCGGAAGGAGCTAAAAAAGGGTATGTTAAATTTTTGCGATTTAATGTGTGAGTACGCAGAACATCCGAAAGAAACGGCGGTCGACGGGTCGGGAAGTTGCAGAACTTTTGTGGCGATATACTGCAATCTCAAAAAATCCCTCGTTCATAAAAACATGCCATGCGGTCTGAAGATTTTAAAATCGCATGATATGAAAAGAAATGGTTAGCAAACAGCGCATGTATGCTTGCATCCGAGTACGTATTTTATGCCTTGCTTATTATTTTAATTTTTACTCAAGAGGAGGCCTAATGAAAAAGGTATTTATTTATCTGTTGTTTATTGCGGTTATCTTCGGCATGACAGGTTGCGGCTATAACACAATTCAGGAAAACGAGGAGGCTGTCAAGGCTGCGTGGGGTGATGTTGAGGCCACATATCAAAGAAGGAATGACCTGATACCTAATCTCGTCGAGACGGTAAAGGCATATGCAAAGCACGAAAAAGAGACTTTTGAATCAGTTACACAGGCACGGTCAAAGATTGGAACGATTCAGGTATCAAAAGATATGGTAGGTGACCCAAAGACTATGGCACAATTCCAGCAGGCTCAAGCATCTATGGGTAGTGCGCTTTCGAGACTGCTGCTTGTTGCGGAAAGATATCCCGACCTCAAGGCAAACCAGAATTTCATAGACCTTCAACATCAGCTTGAAGGTACTGAAAACAGGATAAATGTTGCACGCACCAGATATAACAAAGCTGTGCAGGAGTTCAATACATCGATACGTATATTTCCAAATAACCTTACAAACAATCTGCTACTCCATCTTTCGCCCAAAGAACCATTCAAGGCTGAGTCTGGCGCAGAAAAGGCACCACAGGTGAAATTCTAAAAAGAGTTGAAAAGAGAAATATAAATGAAAAAAAGCCTGTCGTACAGAACCTTATTCGTTTTATTCACCTTTTGCCTTTTGTTTTTCACCTTTTCCTGTTTTGCCCTTGATGTGCCTCTTTTGAGAAGTTATGTAAACGACTATGCCAACATGATGTCGCAAACTGCGAGGTCAAAGATCGAGGCTGAATTGAAGGAGTTCGAAAAGTCTGATTCAACACAGATATTTATCCTTACGATACCTTCACTACAAGGCGAATCCCTTGAAGCATATTCCATAAAGGTTGCAGAATCGTGGAAAATAGGCCAAAAAGGTAGGGATAACGGGGTGTTATTGCTTGTGGCAAGCCAGGAGAGAAAGATAAGGATCGAAGTTGGACGCGGCCTTGAAGGCAGACTTACAGACCTGACAGCCGGACGTATTATTGACCTTGTTATTAAACCGAAGTTCAAAAGGGGGGATTATGATGCTGGATTTACAGCGGGCATCCATGCACTCATTGATGCCGCAAGAGGTGAGTTCAAGGCTGAACCGAGGGTTGCACCAAAGCAAAAGGATGGACTATCCCCCATCATGACGCTCTTGATCTTTGGTGGTATAGCACTTTTGTTCATCGGCAGAATATCGAGGGTTGCCGGCGGAACTGCTGGTGTAATAGGACTCCCTTTATTGACATATTTTATAATAGGCCCGGTGTTGGTTACACTCATTCTGATGGCTATTGCAGGTCTATTGATGGGTATATTTCTCCCAATACTATTTTCGGGGCGTGTTTTTGATGGTGGAGGCCATTGGGGTGGCGGTGGCTTAAGCGGAGGCGGTGGCGGTAGTTTCGGTGATAGTTTTGGTGGTGGAGGCGGCGATTTTGGCGGTGGAGGCGCCTCTGGAGACTGGTGATGAAAAAAGGGTACAATACAAAAGTACATAAGTTTTTCTCGAAAGAAGAGAGAGATAAGGTTAAAAAGGCAACTATGGATGCTGAGTCCCTTTCTACCGGCGAGATAGCCGTTGTACTTGTTGATCATAGTAGTCAATATAGAGAAGCTGAGGTAACAGGAGGGATATTTCTCAGTAGTGTTACATCCTTTATACTCAGTGTTGCATGTTTTCATGGATCAATATGGTTTTATGTACCCCTGTCCTTTCTTTTTTATTTCCCTTTTTACATGCTGTTCAAGAAAAATCCTGTTTTGAAGGTAGCCCTCGTCAGCGCAAAAAGACGACAGAATGCGGTAAGAGACCGTGCATTAAGGGCTTTCTACGAAAAGGGTTTGCACAGAACAAAAGACAGTACAGGTGTTATGTTCTTTCTGTCGCTTCTCGAGAGAAAGGTGTGGGTAATTGCCGATAAGGGTATCCATGAGAAGATCAAGCAGCATGAACTTGACAGATTTGCCCATATTGTATCAGAAGGGGTACGCACAGGAAATGCCTGTGATGCACTTTGCAAGGCAATTAATGAGATGGGTTTACTGCTTGCAAGATATTATCCTGTAACGTCAGAGGATAAAAACGAACTATCAGATGATATTATTTTTGATTCGAACAATCAAGATATAGCCGATTAATAAAGGGTTTACTGAACGCAAAAGACCCTTGTTTGATGAAATTCTTAAACCTCCAACTCGAGGTTTATCATGTTGCCCCTGTTAAAACCCATCCTGTCGAAGAAACGGAGTAAATCCCAATCCCTCCAGTTTACAAACACGTAAATCTTATTCACCCCAACCTTTTTAAACATCGAAAACATCTCTTTAAAAAGCAGACGTGCAATGCCCTTTTTCTGGTATTCCTTCAAAACCCCAATGGTGTCTATCCATGCAATATTATCAGGTATGCCGTATTCCCAGTCGCTTGCATTACCAAGAATAAAACCTACCATTTTCCCGTTCACCTCTGCCGCCAGAGAAGGAACGCCTGAGATTTCAGCATGTTCGAGCCTGCATTCCCAATATTCCCTTCTTCTTTTTCCGAGCAAACTATAGTCGATCTCTGTAACATCATCGAGATCCTTCATCGTCAAGATCCTCAACTTCACAGGCTCCATAAGATCCATAACCAAGAACCTCCTTTGTTTATTTATACCAAGTATAGCAGAGGCAGGGGGCTTGTCAAGATATCCAAGGTGTCTATACATATCGAAATGTGTTTAAGTTTTGAGTGTTTTATAAAGGTTTATCAGGGCATTTGTCGATGCATCATGCGTCTTTGTTTCGTTTTCGTCAGCCATCTCGGAAAGTATCCTTTTTGCAAGTTGCTTCCCAAGTTCAACACCCCATTGATCGAAACTGAAGATATTCCAGATTATACCCTGCACGAATATTTTATGCTCATACATGGCAATGAGGCTACCCAATGTCCTTGGAGTAAGCTTTCTAAACAATATTGTGTTTGAAGGTCTGTTGCCCCCGAATGTCTTATAGGGTGCTATGCGTTTTATTTCCTCTTCGCTTGCCCCGGATTTTCTGAGTTCCTCATGCACCTCTTCTTCTGTCTTGCCTTTCATAAGCGCCTCTGTCTGGGCAAAAAGGTTTGATAATAATACCATATGATGTTCGCCCACGGGATTATGGCTTATGGCAGGCGCAAGAAAATCGCATGGTATAAGCTTCTTGCCCTGATGGATAAGCTGGAAGAATGCATGTTGACCGTTTGTGCCAGGCTCTCCCCATACTATGGGTCCTGTCTGATAATTGACTTCTTTACCTGACCTGTCCACGGATTTGCCGTTACTTTCCATGTTGCCCTGCTGAAAATACGCCGGAAATCTATGCATATACTGGTCGTATGGTAGGATAGCCTCTGTTTCTGCACCAAAAAAATTGTTATACCATATGCCTATTAGCGCCAGCACCACAGGGATATTTTTCTCAAAAGGCGTTTTACTAAAATGCATGTCCATAGCATACGCACCTTCGTGCATTTCCACAAAATGTTCAAAACCGATAGTACACGCAATAGACAACCCTATGGCAGACCAGAGCGAATACCTTCCTCCTACCCAATCCCAAAATCTGAACATATTTGTCGGGTCTATGCCAAACCTTACAACCTCTTTTTCGTTAGTTGAGATGGCGATAAAGTGATGTCTTATATAATCATCTATTTTTGCAGAGCTGAGAAACCATTTTCGTGCGGTGTGCGCGTTCATCATGGTTTCCTGAGTGGTAAATGTCTTTGACGCTATCATAAATAGCGTTGTCTCGGGTGATGTTGCCTTAAGTTTTTCAGAGATATGTGTCCCGTCTACATTCGAAACAAAATGTGCACGTATGTTGTTTTTCCAATAGGGTTTTAACGCCTCAGTCACCATATGAGGTCCCAAGTCAGAACCGCCTATGCCTATATTTATTATATCGGTAATAGGTTTGCCTGTAAAACCCCTCCATTGTCCAGAAAGCAGTGCTTCTGAAAAGCTTTTCATCTGCCCTAATACAGTATTGATCTCAGGCATTATATCCATCGCATCTACATAAACAGGTGAGCTTGAACGGTTTCGGAGCGCTGTATGCAACACCGCACGCCTTTCTGTTTCATTGATGGCATCGCCAGTAAACATCTTTTCTATGGCATCCCCAACCATGCATTCATGTGCGAGACCTACAAGGAGTCTCATGGTGTCGTCGTTTATGATATTTTTTGAGAAATCCACCGTTATATCCTCAAAACTAAGGGAAAATCTATTAAACCTTTCCGAATCACCATCGAACATCTCCGTCATGCGGACGTGTTTCATTACATTGAAGTGTTTTTCGAGCTTTTTCCATGATTCAGTGTTTATAGGATTGATTTTACTTAGCATAACGCAACCCCCTCTAATATATATGACCTTCAAATACAACTATGCTGCGAGGTGCGACAAAATAAAAAGGACTTTTGATTTTTTTCTCATCTCCCTGCATTGCAATATCATCAGGGTATGGCAAAGACGTATCTATGACCCTGTACCAAACGTGTCCATATGATTGAGGCAAAGGCATCTTTATGGAATCACCAGACATATTCAGCATGACATGCAGGTCTTTTTCATCTTCTGCTATTGAACCTATTGTAAACGCAAGAATATTTGCCTCGGGATTGTCCCAGAGAGGCTCATTGAGATTTACTCCATGCCAAGCAATGTCTGGCATGTTTTTGCCGTTTATCTTTTTTCCAGTAAAAAACCTTTTTCGCATAAGCGATGGGTGCCTTTTGCGAAATGCAATCAGTTCAGTCACAAAACGAAACATATCATGGTTCTTTTCTACAAGGGTCCAATCGAACCAACTCAGTTCATTGTCTTGACAGTAGCAGTTGTTGTTGCCTCGCTGTGTGCGCAGTACCTCGTCTCCAGAAAGCATCATGGGGATCCCCTGACTGAGAAACAGCAATGTCATAAAATTTTTTGCCTGTTGCTTGCGTAAAAAAACAATGTCAGCCCTGTGTGTTTCTCCTTCTAAGCCACAATTCCAGCTAAAATTGTCGTTCATGCCGTCAAGATTATTTTCACCGTTTGCATGGTTGTGTTTTTCGTTGTAGCTTACAAGGTCATTGAGGGTAAAGCCGTCATGACAGGTGATGAAGTTTATGCTGTTAGTCGGCAGTCGTCTTTGATGTTCGTAAAAATCGCTGCTTCCTGCGATACGGGTTGCAACTTCTCCTATGAATCCTTTTTCCCCACGGACAAAACGACGCATCACATCACGATAACGGCCATTCCATTCTTTCCATCGAAAACCGGGAAAATTGCCTACCTGGTATAACCCAACCGCATCCCAGGCCTCAGCGATAATATAAGAACGTACCAGGGTATCAGATAACTCAATGTTCCATGTGGCTGGGGGATGCTCCAAAGGATTTCCATCTTCACCTCTCATGAGCACGCTTGCAAGATCAAAACGGAAACCATCTACGTGCATTTCCCTGACCCAATACTCGAGACAGTCTTTTACAAATGTACACACAAGGGGGTGATTGCAGTTGATGGTATTTCCACAGCCGGTGTAATCATGGTAGATACTGCGATCATGCCTGTCGAGGTGGTATGCAACATTATTTCCAAGCCCCTTAAAATTGATGGTTGGCCCTTCAGCGCCTCCTTCCGCAGTATGGTTGAAGACCACATCGAGGATTACGCCGATGTCTGCCCTATGAAGCGCCTTTACCATGTCTCTGAATTCCATACGTTGGCTGCCCTTCAAGGGTTCTATGCAGTAACCGGGATGAGGAGAGAAAAAACTATGCGTGTTGTAACCCCAGTAGTTTTTCAATCCGAGGTTGGCAGCACCTTCCGGCACAGCCTGTTCATCGAATGCCATAACAGGCATAAGCTCAACATGCGATATGCCGAGCGTCTTAAGATACGGAATCTTCTCTATAATGCCGCTAAATGTCCCGGGGTGTGTTACTCGTGAAGAAGGATGCCTTGTAAAACCGCCTACATGCATCTCATAGATGATCATTGTTTGTGAGATGCGCTCAATAGGCTTGTCGTCCTCCCAGTCATAATCATCGTCTGAAGGCATAACACATCGCATTGAACATTCTAAATTATCACCGGGTTTACTTGCACGTTTTCTGTCCCACAGAACATGTGTCACGCCTCGTGTGTAAGGATCGAGCAGAACCTTTTTGCCGTCAAAACGAAGACCTGTTTTTTTGACATCATTAGGCCCATCGATACGCCATCCATAATGTATATCTCCACCTAACCCCTCGATGAGTACATGCCAGAAAAAGAAAGTTTTGTGGATTTCAGGGCCAAGTGTAATGATTTCGTATGGTTTTGGACTATCTGCCTTTTCAAAAAGCAATAGCTCAACATGGGTTGCCTCGCCGCTTGCAATGGAAAAGTTAACCCCGTTTTTTGTTTTCGTAGCGCCGTGTGGATACCACCAACCTGGGTGAATCTTGTATTTCAATTAAAAACCCCCTGTCATCTCTAAAAAGGTTAGAGGGTTAGAGGGTTAGATGTTTGGAGGTGTAGATGTTTAGCTAGCCCTCCAACCCCCTGTCTTCTGACCTCTGCCTTCTGACCTCTGACCTCTGTTTTCTGTCTTCTGGCCTCTGCCTTCTGACTTCTGTCTTCTGACCTCTGCCTTTTGGCTCCTTCTTACGGAAACTTCAAATAAATCTCCTGGTAAACGGATGAGATAAGCCATTTGAGCAGAGAAAAGGGTCTTTTGCCATAAACAAGTTTTGGTTTTCCCTTTATGCCTAATGCGTTTTTTAAATCTTCCACTGCATCATAAAAAGTGCCTATCTTATCTATGAGTTTTAAACCCTTTGCCTGCTGCCCAAGGTATATCCTTCCATCAGACAGCTTTAATGCCTCTTCAAAGGGCATTTTTCTCTCTTTTGATACTGCATTGATGAATTGCTTATGGATAGTGTCAAGAATTTCCTGCAAGTATCTCTTCTCTTCCATCGTCATCTTTCTGAACGGCGAGCCTATGTCTTTATAGCTGCCTGCCTTCATCGTATTTGGCTGTAATCCGATCTTTTTCAATAAATCCTCAATTACGATCTGTTCCATAATCACACCGATGCTACCGGTGATTGTGGAAGGTAACGCATATATCTTTTCTCCTGCCGTAGCGATATAATACCCACCAGAGGCACAAACCGAACCCATTGAGACATATACCTTCTTTTTCTCTCTCAATTTTTTCACCTCTTCGAATATTTCCTGGCTTGGTGAGGTTGAACCGCCTGGAGAGTTGATCCTGAGTATTACCCCTTTTACGGTTTCATCTTCTTTGAATTTTACCACATCTTCCATAATATCCTTGGGGTCTTTGATAATCCCTTCTATTTCGACAACACCAATCTTTTCGCCGAATGCCTTGCCTGAAACGCCCACGACAATTGATATGATGATACTTAACGTGACAATAATGAGTATCACCAGGAAGGCAATTTTTATCTTTGAACGAGCCATATGTTCTCCTTGTTTAAACTAAAAAAATATTATTCCAAATAGTCTAAATAGTTTTGTCTGCTGGTTGCAAATACTGTAAATCATCGTACGTCGGTTCTCTTTTCTTCAGTGCTATATTTCCGAATGGTCTTCTCTGTATGATGGTTGCTACCTTTATCTTGGTTAGCTCAAGCATTCCAAGCACAGTGGCTACCTTTTCTGCTTGCTCTGCCTGTTCCTTTATGTTCCATACAAACAGACCTGTAGAATCCAGGATGCTTTTCAACATAGCAAGCTTTTCCCCAAGTGTGGGCTTAATCTCTCTAATCACTAAAAATCTTTCTTCCTTCCTTTTCATCAACTCAAAAAAGATGTTGCATAGGTGAAGCAAGTCAAAACCATCATCGCCATCAATGGATTTTTGTTCTCTGCAAAATGTATCTCTGTATAGGACTGGAAGGCTGTTTAAACTTTCTGCCATGACCCTTATTTTTTCATATTCAATAATCCTTTCAATAAGCTCTTCTTTGGGGTCGTACCCCTTGTCTTCTTCACGGGAAGGCAGAAGCATCTTTGATTTTATGTAGATGAGAAGGGATGCCATGTCAATAAAATCCTCTGCAATCTTTAAGTGCATCTTTTGAACAAAATCAACATATTCAAGGAATCTTTCGGTTATGAGCGAAAGTTGTATGTCCCATATGCTGACCTTGTTTTTTTTTATAAGTCCGATAAGCACAGAAAGGGGTCCCTCATAACAATCGATCTTGATATCAAGTGATGGGGTCAGCACGAGACTCATCCGTGTTCCCCAATCGTTTTTTTATTGATATGATTTTCATCAACGATGATTTTGTTTTTTGAAATATAATCCTTTATAAAGTTTGCCTCGTCATCTTTTGTTTTAAGGTTCATATCGATTTTTGCCTCTTTCAGGTGGTCAAGAATATCTTTATAAACAGGTCCTTCCCTGACGCCCATATTTTTTATGTCAACACCTGTAAGAAGGGGTTTGAACGAGTCTTTGTATGTAATGAAATTGGAAATAGACTTTTTTATCTCTTCGGACCGCGTCTTTGACATAATAAACAGCTTTGCCTCTAAGGATAACAACTCAAGGTGTTTATAAATTTCGCTTTTTTTCATCATCTGTAGACCGATGGCAAATCGCAGCATGGTTTCCCTGATATTCTTTGCATTGTCAACAAGCCTCTTTTTAAATGCCTCTGATGTTTCAGCCTTTTTGCAAAACTCGAGCACATCCTCTTCTTTTACGTGATCGACAAGGCCAAGTATATAAAACTGTATCCTGTCATATGCCTTTCCACTGTATAAAAGCTCATACCATTTCAATACATTGTGCATATTGATGAACAGTTTTTCTTTTTCTTTATCGAATCTGAGATCAGCGTATATCATGCGGAGAAGATCGAGTTCTTGCAATCTTTTCAATATCTTTTCGGGGCTATCCTCCATGAGGATAAGACTGAGTTCTGTCCATATGCGTCTGCCCCTTATCTTTGAAAGAAAACCCATCTTTATCGCATTTTTTATAAGGTTGAGCGTATGTTTGCCTATTTGAAAACCGAACCTGTGCTCGAATCGGATTGCCCTGAACACCCTTGTAGGGTCCTCAACAAAGCTTAAGCTATGCAGCACCCTTATGGTTTTCTCTTTTATATCTCTTTGTGCGCCGAAAAAATCTATGAGTTGGCCAAAGGTGTTTTTGTTGAGTGCTATGGCAAGTGTATTGATCGTAAAATCCCTACGATGTAGGTCAAGTTTAAGCGAACTATGCTCGACCGTTGGAAGGGCTGCTGGTGCCTTATAATATTCGAGACGTGCCGTTGCAATGTCTAATTTAAAACCGTCAGGATAGATTACCTTTGCCGTTGCAAATTCCTTGTGTGGTCTTACCTTTGCCTTGAACATCTCTGATAAGTGCTCGGCAAATCTTATACTGTCACCTTCTATAACAATATCAATATCGTAATTATCGTTGCGTAGTAAGAGGTCTCTGACAAAACCACCGACAAGGTAAGCATGATACCCCATTTTATCGGCAAGATTTCCGATATCGACGAGCTTTTTGAGTGTCTCCCTGCTTATCCTCTCCTGCATGAGTTTTTTTACATTCTTGCGTTTTTCGTACATGTCGTGAAATTCAAGCTTATTGAGGACTGATTTTGTGATTTCGTCCTCCAATATCCTTAGAAGGTCAGTTCTCGTAATTGCACCAATAAGCTTGCCGTCTTTTGTGACCGGCAAAAATCTCTGGTTGTTGCCAATTAGAAATTCCTTTACCTTTTCTATCGAGTCGTCAGGTCTTACCGTTGCAGACTCAGTAAACATGTATTCTCTAACAGGTATATTTTCAAGTTTATGGAATGCCGCCTTTTCGACTATCTGTTTCGAAATAATGCCCACAACCTTTTCATTTGAAACAACAGGCAACGCATTTATGTTATATTTGACCATGATGCTCTTTGCCTCGGAAATTGGGCATTCTGCATCGACTGATTTTACAGGAAAAAACATGATGTCCTTTGCCTTCCACAGAGGCTTTATGTTGTGCCTCAGGATCCTGACAAGTTTATCCTTTGCCTCTATGATTGTCATGTCTTTAACTGTAGAAGACGCAGCCTCCTTATGACCTCCTCCTCCGAATAGAGAGAGTATGTATCCGGCATCGACTTCGGGTATTCTGCTTCTTGCGATGATATATAACCTGTCTTCCATTCTGAAGAGGGCAAAGACCACGTTTATGTTTTCCATATCCCTGAATTTATGTACTACTATGGCAAGGTCACCCACGTAATTTTCTGTTGAACCTTCAGTTATTACAATGTTTATGCCGTTTATATTATAGATTGAGGCATTGTTTATAAGGTCGTTGAGGAGAAATACCTGTTCTGGCGTCAACTCTTTCACGAGCATATCTGAAACGATATTAACGTTTGCACCGTTCTCAAGCAAAAAAGACGCTGCTGCGAAATCCTCCGTTGTAGTAGAAGGAAAAAGAAAACTCCCTGTTTCTTCATATATACCGAGCATAATTACTGTTGCCTCTTCCGGCGATAATACAATACCTTTTTCTTTTAATATGGAAACAAGAATCGATACAGTAGCGCCTGTGTTCCTAATGCATTCAACGTCTCCACTGATATCGTCATCTGTTGACGGGTGATGGTCATATATGTGGATTTTGGCTTTTTTTGCCTCTATTACCCTTGCAAATTCGCCGATCCTTTTTTTTTGTCTTGTATCAACGAGGATGAGTGTATTGATCTTGTCATAATCGATGTTTTTAGTCTTTTGGATATCAAATATGTATAGTGTTGAATGAATGAGAAATTCCCTCAAGGTCTTTTCCTGTGAACCTGGAAATGCAAGGATCGCATCGGGATACAATTTTTTAGCTGCAACCATTGAGGACAAAGAGTCAAAATCGGCATTGATATGGGAGGTGATGACTTTCATAAGCAATATTATTAGTTATTGGTAATGATTATGCAAGAAGGAAATTTGATAAAAGAAAATCAATAATCGTATTGGCAATACATAAGACGCACCATGTTATGTCTTCCTGCTTAACATATAATTCGTTAGCGTAAGTAATGCCTCTTTATATTGTGAAGCCCTGAAGTCTTTAAGGTAGTCCTTTGCTGCCTGTGTGTACTGTCTTGTCTTGTCAGCCGTGTATTCTATGCCGCCGTATTTTAAAATTATACTTCTAATCCTTTCGAAGTCCTTATCTGTGACGTTTGGCTTGCCGAGCACCTTCTCAATGGATGACTTTTCCTTTTTGTTCGATGATTTGATTGCATGGATAAGTGGAAGTGTCACCTTACCCTCTTTGATGTCTGTGCCTACACGTTTTCCAAGCACGTTGTCATATGAAATATAATCAAGTATATCGTCTTGTAATTGAAAGGCGATACCGAGACTGTGACCGAATGCCTTTAAAGAATTTCTTTTTTTGTTTCTCACATTTCCCAGTATGGCGCCTATCTCGCAGGCTACTGAAAACAAAACAGCCGTCTTGTTCCCTATGATCTCAAAATAGTCGTCTTCGGTTGTCTCCAAATCCGATGTCTTAACTAATTCGATTATTTCGCCTTCAGAAAGGGATTTTGTTGTTTTTGCCATTACGCTGAAGATTTCACTGTTGCCTTCATCTGCAAGCAGCTCCATAGATTTTGCATATAAAAAATCACCTACGAGCACGCTTGCCTCGTTTCCCCATATCGTGTTTGCTGTAGATGTCCCCCTTCTTGTCTGGGCGTTGTCAACAACATCATCGTGGAGCAGGGTGGCTGTATGGATAAATTCTACTATTGCAGCATAAGGTATAAATCTATCCTCTTTGTGACCACAAAGCTTTGCGCTGAGTATCACAAGGATGGGACGCACCCTTTTGCCGCCTGATTTGATGATATGGTTTACAATCTCTTTTATGAAACCGACCTTTGTTGTTACGAGTTTGTCGATAGATGCTTCAAGCTTTTTCAAATCAGGCTCAATCAATTTTAAAACATCTTCCATATTCAGTCCTTGAACGAATAATAGGTTTGTAATTCATCAGTGTAATTATCATTATCATAAATGTAAAGAGGTTTTTCAACTTTAATCTCAATGCCGCCTTCCTTTATAAATTCTGCAAGAAAAAGATTGGCAGGCCTCTCCATGCTCGGATGTACAAACCTTATTCTCTTTGGCTCAAGTCTGTATGCCTTTGAAGTGTAAATCAGTTCACCGAGCCTTTTTGAAGGATATATCGTATAAAAACGACCTTTTTTAAACAACAATGTTGAGGCGATCGACACGAGGGTTGAAAGTTCGAGTTGCGATTCATATCTTGCCATTACCCTTGAGGTTTGATTGCTTTTTCTTCCCGTATGTCTTTTTGTATAGGGAGGGTTTGCTACAACTACATGAAATGGAGTCTTTTTCAGTTCCTTTTCCATATATTTAATATCGCCGTGTATGAATTTTACATTCGGTGCATGATTTAACAGTATATTTTTCTGGGAAACACCGAATAGTTCCTCCTGGATCTCTATGCCGAGCATATCATTGCCGTAACCCTTTTTTGACATGTAGATTGGTATGATACCACAACCGGAGCCGATATCCAATAACCTGTCCTTTTTTTTCAGAACAACAAAATTCGAGAGTATTATCGAATCGATAGAAAATCTATAACCCCACCTCTTCTGAATCAGTTTTAGATCTTCATTGCAAATAATATCGAGTGTTTCGTCATCGGCAATGTTGATATCAGTAATTAGTTGCTGGTTGATGGTGTTTTGTTGTTCGATGATTGTTAATGTTTGTTGGCTGTTGGTTTGTCTAATCACAAATCAGGATATTTTTCAGGCATATTTATAAAATACCAAACCCGTTAGTATCTTAGGATAAAAGAATGTTGATTTTGGAGGCATGAAGAGGTTGTTGTCAGCGATATTTTTGACTTCCTGAACGGTTGTTGGTGGCAGAAACATTGCCAGATCGAGACTACCCTTCTTTAATGCATCTACAGATTCGCTATAGTCCTGTGTGAAAGAGATCTCTTCATCCGATATGTTGAGTATGTCCTTGATCACACCTTTGTGTATAACATTTACCTTTAATGTTTTTAAAACATCATGAAGGTTGTTGTCCATCGGTATGGGATTTTTTTGAGTAAACTCATAAATATTACCTGGTTTATCCTTTGAACAAAAGGCAAAGGCGAGTTTTTCGGATTCTGAAACGTATTTCATAACCCTTTTGATTGAGTTGTCATCGGTTAGTTCGTGTTTTACAATGACCCCGTAATTATCTAATGCACGAAAAATATCCTCAATATTCTTTACTCCATTAAATTTTATGATTCTATGGTACGGAAGAATCACTATGCCGCTCGAATACATGTTTGTCAAATAAAGAGGAACGAAAGATATGCCAAGTTTATATGAAACAGCAAGACGATGGTGACCATCAGCAATATAGATATATCTTTGGTCCATCAATGCAGTGAGTTTGCTAATTTCGCCTTTGTCATTCATTCTATAAAAGCGGTTACGAATGGCCTGTTCATCCATAAAGTCATAGATATTATCTTTTTTGGAGCTTATAAGTAGATCTTCTATTTCGTTATTTTTATCTTCATACAAACCGAATATAAGACTTGTATATGTTTTTAATGTTGCAATAAGCCTTTCCCTGTCTTCTTTAGCCTTTTTTCTCGTCTCCTCGTGCGTAAGAATCCTTTTGGTATCAAGTTTGTTGAGGGCAATGAAACCCCTTCTTAGAAATATGGCGCCTCCAAAATCAAACTCCTGCTCCATTATGTATATGGTATCTTCGTTGTCCTGCTTGAGAATGCCTACTTGGAGCCATATATCCATCGTTTGTTTGGCGACATTGTATTTATCCATTGAAGGAATGGATTGCGGTAGTTCGAGCCTTATTGCATTAAAATCATTCCTTTTGTAATATGACCTGACATCAGAGATAACATCATACGGGGGACAAACACACGATGCTATATCTCCAATCTTTTCTTTATTGTAAACGATTCCCTTGAATGGTTTGGTATATTGTTCTGGCATGACAATTTTGTTAACATATGAAAGGGACAAAGTCAAAAGGTTTTAAAGACGTTGAATCGTTTTGATAATTGATAATGAATGTCTTGACATGGAATCGCCAATTATGTTTTAAATTATCACTGTGCCGAGGTAGCTCAGTCGGTAGAGCAGGGGACTGAAAATCCCCGTGTCGGCGGTTCAATTCCGTCCCTCGGCACTTTAAATTTCAGCAGTTACAGCGATTGGCTTTAACTGCTTTTTTTGTTTAGTGGCAATTCTTTTCGGTATGATGCCCTCTGCCATCAGTAATGTATTAATGATTTTGCAAAATCATTGTTAAAGGTTCAGAGAGAAGATTTTCTTATATTTTCTTTTTTATTTAATTTATAATATTTCATATGCAAGAAAACACAATCTATTACGAACAAAACAGGTTCAAATTGTATAAGGGCGATTGCATAGAGGTATTAAAATATATGCCTGAAAATTCGGTTGACCTTATATTTGCCGACCCTCCATATAACCTTTCGAATGATGGTTTCACTTGTCATGCTGGAAAGCGAGTTAGCGTTAACAAGGGCAAATGGGATAAAAGCCGAGGAGTAGCGGAAGATTTTGAATTTCACAAACAGTGGTTAGCAGCTTGTAAAAGGGTTTTAAAACCAGATGGGTCAATTTGGATTTCCGGCACCTACCACTCGATATATGCCTGCGGTTTTGCGATGCAGCTTTTAGACTATCATTTTTTAAATGACATTTGTTGGTTTAAACCTAATGCTCCTCCAAATCTAAGTTGCAGGTTTTTTACTGCAAGCCACGAAACATTGATTTGGGCAAGAAAAAGTAGAAAGGGGAGGCATACTTTCAATTATGAGATGATGAAAAATGGACTATGGAAAGAAGATATTTTAAAAAAGCCTGGTAATCAAATGAGAAGCGTGTGGGCAATAGGTACGCCTAAGCGAGTTGAAAAAGTTTTTGGCAAACATCCAACACAAAAACCAGAAAGCCTTTTAAAAAGGATTATTGTAGCAAGTTCCAATAAAGGAGATTTAGTGCTTGATCCATTTTCAGGGTCAAACACAACAGGTTTAATTTCTTATTTGTATGGGAGGAATTATATAGGTATAGAAACAGAAAAAGAGTATTTGGACTTATCTATTAAAAGATTTGAAACATTAAAAAATAATTTGCAAAAGAAATATACACAACCATCTCTTTTTGAAGGTGTTTGTGAAAGTGAAAGCGAATATATCATTAATGGGGGATTGTAATGGATCGTGCAATGGCTAAAGCAAAGATTTCTGAAATTATCGGAACAGATTTGAGAACATTAGCCGATAGATATAGCGTTAGAGTGTTTAAATGTGGAAAAAAGAATAAAGGCTGGGCAGGGCATGTTATAGAGCGGCATCTTGGTTTACCGATTAATTCAGCACAAAGTCCCAATTTTGGTTCATGGGAGTTGAAAGTAATATCTTTAAGGAAACTAAAAAATGGCAAATTAACCGTCAAAGAAACCATGGCTATTACAATGATAGATCCTTATAATGTCAGTGCTACCGATTTTAACAGCAGTCATTTAAAGGCAAAACTTCAAAAACAATTAGTTGTTGCAAGGATATGGGAAAACCAGCAAGAAACAAGATCTGTTTTGTATGGAGTTTATAATTTTGACCTTTCGAATGTAGATATCATGAAACAAGTTGAAAGCGACTACAATTTAGTCAGGGAAACTATTACCAATAAAGGCTTTGGCTATTTGACAGGCAGAATGGGTGTTTTTATTCAACCAAGAACAAAAGGTCCAGGTCACGGCAGTATTTCAAGAGCCTTTTATGCACGAACAGGGTTTTTAAAAAAAATTATTGGAATCGAATAGAATCTTCCGAGAGGCACAGAATTGCCTTACAATATTGCAATTAATACAATCAATCTGGTTAATATTGATTGATACATAGCAATAACCATTCTAATATTCATTTAGTTATGATAACTCATGAACTCAGACATCGAAATACCTAGTCCAATCTATGGCTTTTTGAGCTATTACGTGCATATAAGACCATAGCCAACAATGTTCAAGCCAGGTATATCAAAAGTCCTGTAGAAAGCATCTATCTTGCAAAAAGCCTTTCTTATTATGTGCCCTCGCCGGTCAGTAAATTTATCTTCTTGGTATGCCGTCGAGAATTCTCTTTTCAATATGCTTTTACCTAAAATGGAAGAATCTCATCAGTGCATCAGCATCAAATTCCCCAAACATGCTCTTTTTATTGATTTTTAAGAAAAAGAATGTTCATTAAATAAGATTGTCTTTATTGACGAAATTTGGTTTGGAATACTGAAAAAACTGTTTATCCTGTCCGAAATCCATTTACAGGGCATGTGAGTACCGAAAGCATTAAGGGTGAGTGAAATTATAAAACAAGGCAATGGTATAAAAATGGTAGAAATGGACGATAAAAAGGGGTTAGTTGAATCACTAACCCCTTGATTTCGTTGGTTGCGGGGACCGGATTTGAACCAGTGACCTTCGGGTTATGAGCCCGACGAGCTACCAAACTGCTCCACCCCGCTTCATATTATGTGTCTATGATATACTTAAAAGCATCCAAAGTCAATAATATTATGAAATAATGGCCAATGTTATTGACATATAAAGCGAAATAGTATAATAAATATTGTTTTGTGTTCCATTCTTGTACTATAATAGATATTTACGCTGGTGTAGCTCAATCGGCAGAGCAGCTGATTTGTAATCAGCAGGTTGCGGGTTCGAGTCCCATCACCAGCTCCAAGGAGAGGTTCCCGAGCGGCCAAAGGGGGCAGACTGTAAATCTGTTGGCTCAGCCTTCGGAGGTTCGATTCCTCCCCTCTCCACCATTTAAATATTTTGTTTTGTTGGTTTTGGAATTGTTGTTTTTTTTGATTTAATGTGTGCGGGAGTAGCTCAGTTGGTTAGAGCATCAGCCTTCCAAGCTGAGGGTCGCGGGTTCGAGTCCCGTTTCCCGCTCCAAATGCCCGAGTGGGTTGAATCGTTTCCCACTCCAAATGCCCGCGTAGCTCAGTCGGAAGAGCACTTCCTTGGTAAGGAAGTGGTCACCGGTTCAATTCCGGTCGTGGGCTCCATAAATATAATATATGGGAGGTCCTCTATGGCTAAGAAAAAGTTTGAAAGAAACAAACCCCACGTGAATATAGGAACCATCGGACACATAGACCATGGCAAAACAACCCTTACCTCTGCGATTACACGCTGTCTGTCCAATAAAGGGTTTGCCAACTGGATACCATTTGACCAGATCGACAAGGCCCCTGAAGAGAAGGAAAGGGGAGTTACCATAGCTACATCACACGTGGAATATGAAAGCGAAAAAAGACACTATGCCCATGTGGACTGTCCCGGACACGCAGACTACATCAAGAACATGATAACAGGTGCTGCCCAGATGGATGGTGCTATACTCGTTGTAGGCGCAAATGACGGTCCTATGCCCCAGACACGTGAGCATATACTACTTGCCCGTCAGGTTGGTGTGCCCTATATAGTGGTTTATCTCAACAAGGTGGATATGGTCGATGACCCCGAACTCATAGAGCTCGTAGAGATGGAACTCCGTGAGCTTCTTACACTCTATGAATTCCCCGGAGACGATATACCTATCATCAAAGGTTCAGCCCTGAAGGCATTGGAACATGGCTGTGGCGACCCTAACTGCCCCGACTGCAAGAGCATATTCGAGCTTATGGATGCATGTGACGCATACATCCCCCAGCCTGTACGTGATACAGAAAAGCCATTCCTTATGCCTGTTGAAGATGTCTTCTCCATATCAGGTCGTGGTACAGTAGTAACAGGTCGTATAGAGAGAGGAGCCATCAAATCCGGTGAAGAGGTAGAGATCGTAGGGTTCAGACCCACTGCGAAGACAGTAGCCACCTCCGTAGAGATGTTCCGTAAGATACTCGATCAGGGTATCGCCGGTGATAACGTAGGCGTCTTGTTGCGTGGTATCAAAAAGGATGAAGTGGAAAGAGGCCAGGTACTCGCAAAACCAGGTTCCATTACCCCCCATACAAAGTTTAAGGGAGAGGTATATATCCTTACAAAAGAGGAAGGTGGACGTCATACACCCTTCTTCTCAGGCTATCGTCCACAGTTCTACCTGAGGACAACAGACGTAACAGGTATAGCCAAACTCCCAGAGGGTGTGGAGATGGTTATGCCAGGAGATAATGTAACCCTCAACGTGGAACTCGTCACCCCCATCGCCCTGGAGAAGGAACTCCGTTTTGCCATCAGGGAAGGGGGCAAGACTGTGGGTGCCGGCGTTGTGACTGAGATAATAGAGTAGAGGGGAAGAAGATGAGGCAACGCATCAGGATATGCCTGAAGGCCTTTGATCATAGTTTGCTTGATCAATCGGTTAAAGAAATAGTGGATGCCGCAAAAAAGACTGGCGCTCAGATAGTAGGTCCTGTTCCTCTACCTACATTAATCCAGAAATTTTGCGTTTTGAGGTCTCCGCATATTGATAAAAAGTCGAGGGAACAATTTGAGATAAGAACACATAAACGACTTGTTGATATTGTCGATCCGACACAACAAACTGTTGATGCCCTTATGAGATTGGAGCTTGCGGCTGGAGTTGATGTGGAGATTAAGTCTTGAGGTGTATGAAATGGCAATAGCAGAATTGATCGATATAAAAGGCGAAAAAATAGGTGAAGTAGAAATAAAAGATGAGGTTTTTGGCGTGGATGTAAAAACGCACCTCATGTATGATGTGGTAAAAATGCAGCTTGCAAAACGCAGAAGTGGAACTGCCTGTACTAAAACGAGAAAGGATGTGAATGCAAGCGGTGCTAAACCTTTCAGACAGAAGGGCACGGGTAGGGCAAGACAGGGGAGTATGAGATCGCCATTGCAGATAGGCGGTGGTGTTGTTTTTGGTCCACACCAGAGGGATTACAGTTTTTCTGTTCCGAAAAAGGTAAGAAGGATTGCGCTTAAGTCTGCCTTGACTGTCAGGTATACTGGCTATAAGATGAAAATACTCGATAAACTGGTACTTGATAGTATAAGCACAAAGACATTCAATGGCATTGTTAAAGCCCTGAATCTTTCAAAACCACTTTTCGTAATCGATCAAAAGAATGAAATAATTGAAAAATCAGCAAGAAATATACCTTATGTTAAGGTTTTGAGGTCTGAGGGTTTAAATGTTTATGACATAATAAGACATGAACAACTTGTGTTCACGCTGGATGCGCTAAGAAAGATAGAAGAGGTGTTGGCAAAATGAACGAATACGATATTGTTTTGAGACCAATAATAACGGAGAAGAGTTCCCTTGTTAAAGAGAGTGCCAACCATTATGTCTTCGAAGTGCATCGAGACGTGAACAAGATAGAGATAAAGAAGGCAATTGAGAAGCTTTTTAAGGTGAAGGTTATTTCTGTGAAGACCTCAGTGATAGATGGTAAGACAAGAAGGGTTGGCAAATTTTCAGGAAAAAAACCTGACTGGAAAAAGGCGGTTGTTAAGCTTAGTCCTAAAGATAAAATAACGATATTTGAGGGTGCATGATGGGTATAAAAGAGTATAAACCGACCTCTGCAGGCAGAAGGTTTATGAGCGTCAACACCTTCGATGAAATTACGAAGGATAAACCTGAAAAGTCTTTGACAGGGTCTATTAAAAAGACAGGCGGAAGAAACAATGCGGGCAGGATTACAACACGTCATATAGGTGGCGGTCATCGTAGAAAATACAGAATAATTGATTTTAGACGTGATAAATTGGATATACCTGGAAAGGTTGCAGATATAGAATATGATCCCAACAGATCAGCCAATATTGCACTCATAAACTATGTGGACGGTGAAAAGAGATATATCCTTGCGCCGCTCGGTTTAAAGGTTGGAGAATTCGTTGTTGCGAGTAAAAAGGCCGACACAGAGATTAAAGAAGGCAATTGTATGCTCCTGAGATTCATTCCTGCGGGTGCATTTATACATAATGTGGAGATGAAACCAGGCAAGGGGGGACAACTGGCGAGAAGTGCAGGCAGTTATGCCCAACTTGTGGCGAAAGAAGGCGATTATGGTCATTTGAGGCTTCCTTCGGGTGGGGTCAGATTGGTCCATCTTTCATGTATGGCAACAATAGGGCAGGTCGGAAATATCGATCATGAAAATGTTACGATAGGCAAGGCTGGTAGAACAAGATGGCTTGGAATAAGGCCAACGGTTAGAGGCACAGCGATGAACCCTGTTGACCATCCAATGGGTGGAGGTGAAGGTAGATCGAAAGGTGGCAGACATCCGTGCTCGCCTTGGGGGCAACTTGCAAAAGGAAAGAAGACAAGGAAAAATAAAAGGACTGATAAATTCATTATTAAGTTAAGAGGGTAGGAGGTTTACGTGGCGAGGTCTTTAAGAAAGGGGCCGTACATTGCTAAAAAGTTATTGAGCAAAGTCGAAGAAACTAAGAAGACAAAAAGCTCAAAGGTGATAAAGACTTGGGACAGAAGCTCTACTATAAGCCCTGATTTTGTTGGTATAACCTTTGCTGTCCATAATGGCAGAAAATTCATACCGGTTTTTGTGACTGAAGAGATGGTCGGTCATAAACTTGGCGAGTTTTCCCCTACGAGGACTTTTCACAGTCACTCTGGTGACAGAAAGGCAAAAGTGGTAAAGAGAAAGGATTAAGCTTATGGAAATCATTGCAAGGACAAGGATGATAAGAATATCTCCCCGAAAAGTAAGGCTTGTAGGGGATGTTATAAAAAGAAAAAACATTAATGATGCTATGGGGATGCTGATGTATATGCCCCAGAAGGCGGCGTTCATTCTCAAAAAACTACTCGATAGCGCTGTTGCCAATGCAAAACAGAAGAAATATGTTGATGTGGATAATCTTTTTGTGAAAAATGTGCTTGTTGACGGAGGGCCTGTCTTGAAAAGGTTTCTTCCAAGGGCGATGGGCAGGGCCACAAAGATAAGGAAGAGAACAAGCCACATCACAATGATTCTGGATGAACTTTAATATTGGAGGCTAAATGGGTCAAAAGACACATCCTTACGGTTTTCGCCTGGGAATAATAAAGACATGGGATTCAAAATGGTTTGCTTCAAAGAGTTATGCGAAGTTTTTATATGAGGATATTATTGTAAAAAAATATCTCAAGTCAAAACTCCAACAGGCGGGTATTTCGAAGATTGAGGTAGAAAGGGCCGCAAACAAAGACAAAAGGGTTAAGATAAACATATACTCTGCGAGACCTGGTCTTGTTATAGGCAGAAAAGGCGCTGAGGTTGAAAACCTTAAAAAGGAACTTCAAGATATGACAAACAAGGAAGTCGTCTTGAACATTACTGAGGTGAAAAGACCTGAGGTCAATGCGCAGCTTGTTGCAGAAAATGTGGCATTGCAGCTCGAGAGAAGGGTCTCATTTAGAAGGGCGATGAAAAGAAACGTATCACAGGCTATCAAATTTGGAGCCAAAGGTATAAAGGCAATGTGTTCAGGCAGATTGGCAGGCGCTGAGATGGCAAGGACAGAGTGGTATCGTGAAGGAAGGGTTCCCCTGCAGACAATTAGGGCGGACATAGATTATGGATTTG
>Ga0116187_1000503_pt1 | contig 46884 bp, 35 predicted proteins | sample AD_JPNNA6_MetaG_FD_89755 | JGI IMG/M metagenome (GOLD analysis project Ga0116187, IMG submission 89755) | Active sludge microbial communities of municipal wastewater-treating anaerobic digesters from Japan - AD_JPNNA6_MetaG | ecosystem: Engineered > Bioreactor > Anaerobic > Digestate | place... | reverse complement strand
GATAGGTGTGCACACAGATAATCAGGGGACGCCCGGGGCTCTTCAGAGCCTGTCTCAAACCCGCGCCCAGGTCATTGTCAATTACCTGATCAACAGAGGTGTTGCTGCGAGCCGGCTGGTTCCGCGCGGATACGGCAGCACTAGGCCCGTAGCATCGAACGCCACCTGGCTAGACCGGAGGTTGAACAGGAGGGTGGAGTTTGGTGTTATCAGGTAGACAGCTTTATTGCCCTCCGGCATGACCGATAAATGATCCTGTACTAAAATCAGTTGTATCAGGTTTGCAATTATAAGATTTTTAACCCGTTATTGACAGTATATGAAAAATACACTGACTATATTACTATTCTTTATTAATGTTGGATTAATATCTCCGCAGATTGTTCTGAATATTGAAGGAACAGATTTGGTTTTTGATGAGACGGGAAATTCTAATGGTGTCAACATCCCAAGAAGTGAACCAACAATTCTTACCTATCGGAACAATTCAATCACTGCTGTTAATTCAGGTGGATACATGTTGCAAGCCGGAGATGAAGGTCCAAGACCTTCGAATAATAATCTTGACGGAGAAGTAATAATCGGAAATAGGTTCGTATGGAATGGGACCGAACAGACTAGCTGGACCCATGCACTCTTTACTGGCTATAATCTGGGAGTTATAATCAAGTACAATTACTTGCAATCAACCCCTAATGGAATACAGCGGAAATCAAACGGGATGTATGAAACATCTGGTGTTGTTGCATATAATATTCTGAATAATCCGAAGCTGGGAGTTGCTGTAAAAGGAATAAATGGTATTAAAATCTACAATAACACTTTTTATAGTGAAAGGACACCAATACAGACAAACAGGGGATTGGTCGATATCTGCAATAATACTGATGGGGAATTAAATTCAATCGCATCAGGAACGAAGATTTATAACAACATATTTTATACCAGGAATAAGGTTTTTAACATCAGAATCCTTGAACCTGACTGTCTTAAGGATTTTGAAAGTGATTATAATGTATTTTGGTGTGAAGCGGGTGATCCGATCTTTGAAGTGAATAATGAAACAAAAAATTTTACACAATGGCAGGCACTTGGTTATGATCTGCATTCAATAGTAATCAATCCGGAATTTACGGATTTAACAAATTTTGTACCCAAGGTAAGGTTAGATTATGGTATGGACCTGGGTCCTGATCTAATAAATGGTCTGGCTATAGATGGATTTTGGGGTAAATTGGATCCGCGTGTTGTCAGTCAAAACGGCACATGGCAGGTCGGCGCGCGTATCTATGAAGAAGAGGAAGAAGTCGAAATTCCGGATAATAAATTGAGAATCTATCCAAATCCTGCTGAAGATTTTCTGATTATTGAAATGAATGATCCTGATTCTGTATACCAATACATGAAAATATATGATCCCAAGGGAAGATTATTGTTGACACATTCCTTAAATGAAGGCAGGAATGAAATACCCATACAGTTTTACTCCTCATATGGAGTTTATATAGTAGCTCTTGAGGCTGATAACCTTAGCAGGCTCATAAAGAAGCTGTTGCTGTTCGGTCCAGAATAATCTTAACGTTTAATGAATTTTTGAGTAAGCAGAATCTGGTCGGCTGATATCATTATAACATAAATGCCGCCGTTTAGATGTGAGAGATCAAATTGAAGTGTATTTTCATCTTTGGAAAACTCTTCTCTGTACAATGTTTTGCCAATCAGATCTACAACAGTAACTGTAAAATTATCAGCATCCAGCAAGGTGGTGAAGTCTATGGAGAACCGACCGTCATTAGGATTGGGGTACAGATTGAAGTATTCCCTGGCTTCATGAAACTTAGTCACCGTAAGGCTAAGAGTAGATGAAGTGGAAGATGCCTTCATATTATCGGTTGCCACAGCCTTTAGCTCATAGTATCCGGCTTCCAGGTCTTTGAGGGTAAAGGAATAAGGTGCGGCCGTTTTCTCGAAAAGCTTTGTAGCACCGTTAAAGAGTTCCACCTTTGTTATTGAACCATCCTGGTCTGAAGCCAATACATCAATAGTAACAGTTGCCGGAGCGGTAAATGACATGCCTTTGGTAGGTGAAGAAATACTAACCAATGGCAATTTGTTTGCCGGAGCGACCGGATTGGAAACAGTAATGGATACAGCAGCCGAAACTGTTTTTGAATTGGAATTATCTGTGGCTATCGCCGTTAAAGAATAGGTCCCTTCGGGGACCTCTTTCCATGTGTAAGAGTATGGAGTTGTCAATTTTTCTCCAATTTTAACATTACCCTGAAAAAATTCCACTTTTGTTATTGATCCATCCGCATCAGAAACAGAAGCATCAACAGTAATTGATGCAGGTGAGGTAAAGGAGGCATTATTCAGGGGAGAGGAAATACTGACAATTGGATGTTGGTTGACAATCACAGAAGCAGGAGCTGTTGTTTCAAAGGCTCCAAGATCCGGAGCTTCACCCTGGTATTGGAGTCCCACTGTAATTCCTCCATCTATCAGGTCTGATCCGGAGTTAAGATGAAGAAATTCAATCTCAGGTAAGCTGCCATCACTTTGCCTTGGGTTATTTAACTGTGTATAATTCAGGCTTATAAAATCTGAATCATCCACAACAAACTCTGAATTTGCCTTGTTGTTTATCAGAAACGTGTTAGCAGTAACCAGTGAAGAAGCTGTGATACAGCAATAAGCACCATTCTTATATGAAATATTATTAATAAGCCGGTGCGCTTTATCATAGCTCCCAAACCAGAATCCTTCATCTCCGTTTTGGAAGGCGGTATTGTTATAAAGTTCAATTCCTGCCATTGCACCGTTTTGATGAAAGCCTGAATTTTTGTTCTTATATGCAATACAGTTTGTTATAGTTCTAAGGATTGTATTTCCATAATCTGCTCTTGTAATCCCTAACTTAAATCCTGTACCGTTTCCACCAAGTTCAAATTTCTCAGACAGGTAGCCATTATACCAGGCCCAGCAATTGTCTATTGTGATTTTACAGTCGGACCCATAGGTGTCCAGTCCGTCATCCGAATTCAACCAGAGTCGGCATCCTTGAACAGTATTATGAAGGCCTGCAGGAATGTGGCTGAATCCAATTCCGCCTGCGTTTCCATATTTATCAGTGGTTAGAGGATCAGCGTTGTGGTGGACATCGCAATTAAGTATTAAATTGTCAGTTGAATTGTATTCGATGCTAATGCCCGTGCCTCCGTTGTGATGTACGTCCAGCAGTTCGAAAATATTATGATTGCCGTTAACCAGAATCAGGCCATAATATCCTTCACTGTTCTCCTGTGTGTTATATGATATCTCAAGACCCTTAATGTGAATATAATCTCCTGAAATGTTTAAGATTGCCCTGGGCCAACCTATGTTGGCATAGCTCCCAGCTTTCTTAAGTGATGGTCTTTCTCCGGGATATGCCAATATTAAAATATGGTTTTCTTTGGAACCGTCCTTGCCTGTCAAGGATTGTCTGCCATAATAGTATGTTCCACCTCTCATATATACCGTATCCCCGGCAGAAACATAAGTCCATGCTTTGTTCAAAGTGAACCATGGTTTGCCCTGGGTTCCTTCTCCCGATGTATCATTTCCAGTGGGTGAAACATAATAATTTGTAGCTGATGCAGTTAAACAAAGAGTTAGTAATAGCAACAGGGTTGTAACTTTCATAGAGACAAGAATATTTGACTAATGCATATAAATATTTGACTAATATATCTATTTTAACGACGAATGTAGAAATATGTTACGCTGCAATATATTTAAATATTATTTATCCGGGAAGTTTTCTACGCTGATTTTTGAAAATTCTTTTTCCGGCTTGTCCCTTTAATAAAGTTATAGGGGATTTGAGTATTAGCTACACTAGGATGATCAAAAGGTTACTTCAGGAATATCGGGTCAATGAAAAATTCAAGCAGGTCTTGACACTATTAAGTGTTAATGTCATAGCCATTCCGCTGTCGATCATTTCAAGCATTATTATCACCAGGTTTTTAGGGGCTTCAGCCTATGGAGATTTCAAGTACCTTGCCAGTCTTTTTAATCTTTCAATTATACTACTTAACCTTGGTATTTTTCAGGCGGCAAACAGAGCTTTGGTTCTGACAAATGACAGAACCAAAGCAAGAGAGCTTTATGGTGCTGCCCTTACATTATTGGGTCTTCTTTTCTTGGTTATTTCGATAGCGCTTTTCTTTTATGCCATGTTTGATAGAAATATACAGGAAAAGGGTTTGCAGTCTACACTTATGTGGACTATCCCTGTTGCCTGGATATTTCTTCTGAGTAGATATTTTGAGGTTTTACTCCAAGCAGACAATAAAATATCACTTTTAGCCAAAAGCAGATTATATCCAAAGATCGCTTTCTTTACTACTATCCTGATCTTGTACCTGATTTTTTTCAACTATTCAGGAAACAGGTTGCATATAATATGGATGCTTTTTCTGGGGACGGAAATGGTTGGATATATATACATACTACTGCGAATATATCCTTCATTTAAGAACCTGAAAAACCGTATAAATGAAATCTGGCATTATAACAAAGCATATGGATTTAATGTATATCTCGGGTCTATATTCTCAACCGGTTTTTCGGCTTTGACCGGTATACTAATAAGTTACTTTGGAATTGATAATTCCGGAGTAGGCTTTTATGCTTTGGCTCTTACTATTGCGGGCCCCCTTGAATTTATTCCGAATGTAATTGCAACAACACATTATAAGGACTTCTCGAGCCGAAGAGGTATTCCACGCAAATTATTATTAATTACCGTTGGCTTTACTTTGCTGGCATTAGGTGGTATTTGGGCTCTGGTAAGCCCTTTTATAAATTTCTTCTATGGAATTGAGTTTCGCCCGGTGATCGCGTTAACGTTTATTACAAGCCTGGGCGTAGTATTTACTGGGATGGCAGATTTTTTTAATCGTTTTCTGGGTGCGCATGGTCAGGGAAAGGCATTAAGAAACAGTGCCTTTATTGTTGGCTTGGGTATAATGGTATTGAACATTACTTTAATACCTTCTTTTGGCGAGACCGGAGCTGCATACGTAAAAGTCTGCTCCGGATTGTTATATCTGATTCTGATGCTTATATATTACAGAAAGTTGTCATTATCTCTGAAGAATTCAAACGTATAATGAAAACACACACAGAGTAATTTCTGGTAAATTTCAACCTCTTAAAAGAATGGCACATACCAAGTATAATATTAATTCTCTACAATCTTTTAGTTCTCGCTTAGTATCCGGGGTGGACTATCTTATTGTTGCAGTGTTTATCCTATATGCCGGGAGGGGAAATACTTTTTTTGAGTCCGGATCTCTTACTCAAAATCCATTCGGAGTTGCTCTACCATTATTTCTTGGAACGATCCTGGCATTAAGATGGAGGATAGTGTTCAATTCACAGTTCTATCTTCTGATCTTCTTCTATTTTGCCTATTTCATTGCGATCACTATTAAATTTGGTGAATTCCGCCCTACAATATTCATGAATTATATATTCATCTTTTTTATGGTCTATACTATAGTAAAAGCCTTAAAGAAAAACCTGTTTATCATATATGAAAAAGTACTCTATGTGCTTTCTATTATTGGATTAGCACTATGGGGCTTCCAGGTGATACTTGGCGGTGATACATTGTTTTCGATCATCAGTCATTTGCCCAACATAAGTACATTTTCCAATGTGTCTTCTCAAGGATTAAACATCATTATTTATTCAATCCAGCCAAGTATAAGCTCTATGGTACATGGAGTACCCATTCCAAGGAACTGTGGTTATGCCTGGGAACCTGGCGCTTTTGCGGTATTCATTAGTCTTGCAATCTACATCAACTTATTTTTCATAAATAATGATTCTGGGCGGAGAAAACGATTCTGGATTCTATTAATTGCCTTAATATCGACGCAGTCAACCACAGGCTACATGATCTTGCTTTTAATACTTTTCTTTTTCTTGCTGAACAAGAGAGTAAATACATTGATCTTACTTTCGCCTATTTTAATAATTATCCTGGGTCTCCTATTCTCACTTCCGTTCATGGGGGAAAAAATCGCCGACGTCTACAGACAAGTGGCTGAAATAGATCTAATTATAGAAAACTCTGTTACACTGGGAACGTCTTATGCTCCAGGACGATTTGCCTCCTTTGTAATTGCTTTCAAAGACTTTCTTGATAATCCGATATTAGGACTTGGTAGTGTTAATGAACAAAGTTGGACTTATAAACTGGGGGCAAGCATAGGTTCAATCTCTGGCATTGGTAATCTTTTGGCGCAATTTGGTCTGATTGGTTTTCTGTTCTTCACTTTCACTACGATAATGAGCTCTATATTATATGCAAAAATGTACAACTACAGAGGCAAGTTGTTTTTCTTTCTAATAATTCTTATGATATCAGTTAGTTATAGTATACTCTTTCTACCTATTGTGATGAGTTTCTGGGCGTTCTATTTTTTTAATCCCAGGGAAACAACGGATAACGGTGCAACTCGTTTTTAGTATTACTGGCATCTCACCCATGCTTAGACTAACCGCTTTAAGATATGAGAAATAACTGTTAGAAGTCTGTTAAAATAGCTCACTTTCATGGTTAAATATATTCTAATCTTTCACGAAGATGTCATGTAAACTTCTAAGATCAAAAGCATCATTTTGGAAACTAAGTATAGTTATAGGCTTAACAATTTTGCTGGTGGCTGGTATTGCACTTCTTATCTATATAGTATCTACTTTTAATGCTGCGAAAAGGCCAATATCATATCTCCCTGAAATAAATCCTGGTGATTTATATTATGCCCCCCCTGGCGATAGCCAGTTTGAGCTCATGAATAGTTATTTCAGGCTATTGGCAAATCGTGATGGAAATGTTGAAATTACAACATTGGACGGTGAGACCATAATTTCAGGATTCAAATTCTATTCATTCCATGAAAATGAAGATGAAAGAATAGGATTTAAGGCCGTTGTTTTGGAAATGGTTAATGATAGCACTCTTTCAATTAAGGGTAATGGTCATTCTGGAGAACACATAATCATAGATATCTCCGCTCTTAGGGATAAGCCGAAATTGAATATTAGAATAAAAATCAGCTATGAGAAAAGTACTGCTGTAATAAGAGAGGCGCTGATAATTAAATTTGATATTCCGGTCTCGGAGGTTTACAAAAAGAACAGGCAAATTGATACCTTATCAATTGAAAAAGAGTACTGGCTTGACAAACAGGGAATTAAATTTGGAAAGGGGAGAAGGGCAGCTACTATCTACAACACAACCTCGGTCTCGTCGTTACAGGTAGATACCGAAAACAATCTACTCTATGTCAACCTTGATTATCATATGGATCACCCACATATCAATATTCCTTATCAGCAAGATGGTGGCCGAAAATGGGTTGACTTATCATCATCCGCATATAATGAAGCTACTGAAAGGGAGAACAGTTTTTCCATATGGTTTGGAGAAATTCCCGAAACAATTCCAAGACTAATGCTTATGCCTTACGGTTTTATATCTGCCTATGTTTTTACTGAACATGCTGATGAGGCTGATATCAGAACTCAAAGAGCTGTTTACTTCGGCTCTGAGATCATAACGGAAGCAAATCAAGCTACTGGCGGTTTTATGGGCAACAGGATACCAGTAACAAAGAGTGTATTCTACTCTAATCCAAATGACTCTCTCAACATTTCAATTCTTGATACAGATGATGGGGTTGAGTTTATTGATTTCTTAGACCAGCTGGACTCAACTGGTCTTTATGATATCTGTCTGCATACTCCAGACTTCTTAAATTCAAACCGTACTATTCTTGAAAAGTCCATTGCGTTCATGAAAGAAAGGTACAATACTGTCACCTGGATAGATCATGGTTGTTATTCAGGAAAAGAAAACAGGGAATCATTTGTCTGCGATGGATTTAATTTAGGATCAGATTTTTATGTGGCGGACCTTTGGCAAAAGTATAATACACTCTATTTTTGGAATACAGCAGTTGAACTCCACCTGAAAAAAATCAATTCTTCATTGAGAGGTTGGAGAGCCTATCTATCACCAAGAGAAATGGAAGAAATGGGTGTCTTTCGTTCTGGGATAGAATTACTGAAAAGAAGAGAAAATGATGGGAAATATGAATCGAACTCTTTCCTGAAACGTAAGGGAGATAGCTATCCCACTCCGCTCTATTATCAGCATCCAACCCGCACAGAGCAGTTTTACTCTTGGGTGACAACTTTTTCCAAAGAATATGGAAATCTTTCAGAAGATAATATTATAATAGAACGTGAGCGGATTAAAAGCTTAATTAAGGATTGGGGAGTCTTTATAAACCATGGATATTTCCCAAGAATACGTTCCGGGAATGATGTCATTAATGAAGTTGACGGCAAACTGGTCATAGATCCTTATTTTAACCAGATTTTACAAACTATGTCTGAGTTTAGAGACGAAGGAGAATTATATATCACTACTATTCGTGAATTAATGGATTATTGGATTCGTCTTGAAAAAGTATCTTTTGAATATCTCCAGAATGGGAAAATAATCGTTAATAATAATAATGACGTTCCAATTCATGGATTGGCAATGGCAATAAGAGCCAGAGAGGTAAGCGTTAATGGAAATCTACCAACATCTAAATTTGTCGGGGAAGATTTAGTATTTTGGTTTGATATTGAATGTCATGGCAGTGCAATTATACAGATCTGCCAATAATCAATTGTTATTAATTTTTACATTAGCACGTGTGCTTCAGAAATCAACAATAAGTAATTTGAATAGTATTCGGCACCTTGTTGGTTCCATGGTATAATATAAACTTAAATATTAAAGAATTGAGTATAGTAATTTTTGGAGATGATTTTGCTTTCCCAGAGGGGGATGCTGCAACCAACAGGGTCCACACATATGCCAAAGGATTTATTGAGAATGGCATTAAAGTTCATGTAATCTGTTTTGCAAATGTTTATAATGCAGACACCGTTGGTACAGTAAATGGCATTGACTACTACCATCCATTTGGACAGAGAGAAAGAAGCAAGTTTCTGACAATACGCACGTGGCACAAATTCACAAAATACTTTAAAACGTTCAAATTATTATTAAGAATACATAAGTCTGATTCTGTAATGGCAATTAATAGTTGGACCCAATCATTAACTTGTCAATCATATATTTATTTCCTCACTAAAGTGATCAGAACCAAGTTAGTTAGTGAACATAGTGAGCATCCATTAAGAAAATATCAGGGATCTTCATTAAGGACTATGCGTGGGGAGATCAAATCATATCTGGGCTCTATTCTCTGTGATGGAATACTGTGCATCTCTCAGTTTTTGATTGATTTTTATGCTGACCGTGGTATTAAAAGGCATAAGCTTTTTCTGGTTCCCAGCACCGTAGACACTGACAGGTTCAAAATTAAGGCAAAACCTCCTCTACCGTATAATTATATCCTGTATTGTGGTACACTGACAATCTTAAAGGATGGTGTAGATATTCTGATTAATAGTTTCGCTATTCTGTCAAAAAAGTATCCTGATATCTATCTGGTGCTTTTGGGCAAGGCTAATACTTTAGAAAGTGAGAAATTGTTAAAAGGATTGGCCCGCGATTTAAATATATCTGACAGGGTAGTCTTTACAGGACAAATTTCAAGGGATGAAGTACCCTCTTATTTGATGAATGCTAAAATCCTTGCCTTGGCCCGGCCATCCAGCATAGTCGCTGAGGCTGGATTCCCTTCTAAACTTACAGAGTATCTTTCCACTGGTATTCCCGTAGTTGTAACAGCCGTGGGTGAAATCCCCGTGTACCTGAGGGATGGTTACAATGCCTATCTGTGTGAACCAGATAATGCGGATACATTTGCAGAGAAGTTGTTACACGTGCTGTTTAATTATTCAGATGCTTTGGAGGTTGCCCGTAATGGACAGAAATTAACCGAAACGACTTTTAATTATCGTTTTCAGGCGAAGAGGATTGAAGAGTTTATTAAAACACTATAAAACAATGTCAGAAGGGAAAGAAGAATTACTGTTTTTGGGAGATGTAGTACCTCATAAACCAGTAAGGTTTAATAATAAACACAGGGTAGTAATAAACCTTGAATGTCCCATCGTCATTGATGAATCACCTCCGGCTCAGGGTAAGATAAATTTGAGTGTTAGCCACAACTATCTTTCTGACATATTTGAGTCAAATCTTGAAATCGTCTGTCTGGCAAACAATCATATTTTTGATTTTGGCATTAAGGGTCTGGACTCAACCATATCTCAACTTGCAAGAAATGGGATAAAATGGTTCGGGATTGAGAGAAATACAAGCAAGAGGTTAACGCCATTTGTATTTGAAACAAATGACATCAAGGTTGCACTGATAGCAGCTATCTGTTCTTCAACTTCCCCAATTTCAGGATTAGATAAAGCCTTTGTCAATTTATTAAATGTTGATCTGATTGCTGCAAATGTCAAGGAATTAAAAACAATCGCTGACAGAGTCGTGTTATATCTTCACTGGGGAGAAGAGGAGTCATCCTATCCAAAGGAGGAGGACATCAGGATAGCAAGACGATTAATCGAAGCTGGAGTAGATATTATTGTAGGAAGCCATGCTCATTCTCCACAGCCTATTGAAAAATATAAAGAAGGTATCATCGCATATAATCTTGGGAATTTTTTAATGCCACCATTAAAGAACATACCATCTTATTTTGAAAATAATGGGAGTCCTCGTGCTTATTTTAATAAGCTTCTAATGCCATGGAACAGAGTCTCATGGGGCTTGCTTGTAAACATAAGAACACTAAATTTTAAAGTTAAAAAATACATTTATCTGTTTAATCGTATCATAGAAGTGCCCATTACTCCGTTTGATAAATATATTAATCTTAAAGAGGTTACTACTAATTTTACATATGATAAGGCAAGAAAAGCACATCTTATGAGACGTGAAAAATTCAGTAAAATAATGCACTTCATTGTAAACCCATATATTCCCCAAAGAATAAAAAAGAAGCTATGGAACTAGGTTATCTATTAAACTCAAACAGCAAGTTTTCATCTTATAGTTCTAAATTCTATGAGATATTGGTTGCGAACCAAGTACCATTCAGACTAATTGATCCAAACTCAATTACTCTTCTTGATGAACTGAAGCAGTGTTCCCACCTATTATTCAAACATTCCATGGGAGACACTGACAGAATTCTATATGAGGCAATATTCCACATAGCTCATAATGTGTATGGAGTTAAATGCTTCCCTAATTACGAAACCTTCTGGCCTAACGAAAATAAAATTCGTGAATATTACCTATTGAAAAGCAACGGATTTCCTATCATTGACTCTGCAGTATTTTGGAACTATCAAAAAGCTGATGAATTCCTGCAAAATGCTCAATTCCCTATTGTTGCAAAACTTCCCAAAGGGGCAAGTTCAGAGAATGTTATACTGGTCTCTTCATATAAGGAAGGGAAGAAAGTAATTCGTCAGGTTTTCAACCAGGGTGTCAGAAGGAGAGGTTTTAAAACGAGGTCAAGTTTGTCAGCACTATCAAAGGTCGGACTGAAAAAATACGGCAAGGACCTATTAAAATCTCACTTGGTAGATCTTGGCTGGATGAGGGACAAAAATGAATATGCTGTATGGCAAATTCAAAAGGATGCCATCCTTTTTCAGAAATTCTTGCCTGACAACAAATTCGACACAAGAATTACTGTGATAGGCAATAGAGCCTTTGCCTTCAGGAGATTTGTTCGCAAAAATGACTTCAGGGCTTCTGGGAGTGGTAATCTGGATATGAATCCACAGGAAATTGATCCCCGGTGTGTCAGGTTGGCATTTGATATCGCTAAAAAGATGAACTTCAATACCATGGCATACGATTTTATTTACGATCAGAATAAGCAGCCTCATATAAGTGAAATAAGTTATGGATTTGTTTATTACTTTCTGGAACGATGCCCGGGATATTGGGATGATGAGCTAAACTGGGTGCCTGGTCATTTTTCTCCTCAAAAATGTCAATTGCAGGACTTTCTGGGAATCGAGTTAAAATAAAAAGCCTATTGGTTAGTTATTATTTTCAATAATTCTATCTATATCTAATATTAAGTAATATGGCTAAGTGCATCTGGATTTGTTCAAGACAGCCGTTTCCCAGGACGGTCGAAGAAAAAATCACTAATATCTGCAATAGTATATCACCGGACAATATAACTCCAAGGGAGCCACAGATTAACATTGGCAGCGATATTGCTTATGGAATAATGAATCCTACAAATACCATTTTGACACACGGCAATAGTCTAATGCTGGGGAAACTAATCGGAGATAATGACAGATGGCATGAGCCTGGCACTGATTTTCCTGAGGGCATATATGCTCTTTTCCGTGATGGAGAAGGATTTTGTGAGATAATAACTGATACGGTAGCAACAAGGACTATCTGGTACTACCACGATGAAAACCTCTTTGTCGCATCAACATCACAGCGAGCTATTATACTCTATCTGGGCGGATTCGAATTTGATGACAGAGTTATACCCTGGATGTTATCAACAGGTTCATTAGGCCCCACACTTTCGTGGGACAAGAGGATCAAGAGAGTCCCTCCAGATACATCAGTAATCCTGGATAAAAAGAATTGGACGATCAGCATCAATCAAATACCAGTGGAGTTCGTGGAAACCAAAATTTCAGATACTGATCATGAGAAGTATATGAGGGAAGTGCTTGATGCAACCTTCGAGTCTATTAAATTTGATTTTAATGATTGGATTTTACCCCTTTCGGGTGGTTATGACAGTCGAGGGATATTATGTTTGCTTAAGTCAAAAGATAATGCTGACGGCATAAGGACGATTACCTGGGGATTGAAAACCTCCCTGGAAAACAAAACCAATGATGCATATGTGGCGACTCAACTGGCCAAAAAGCTAAATGTACCTCACATGTATTTCTGTAATGATATAACACAAGAACCGGCTGAGTTGTTAATTAACAGGTTTCTGATCAATGGGGAAGGCCGCGTAGACCATGTTGGGGGTTATATGGACGGATTCCAAATATGGAAGCATCTGTACGAGAGTAATATTCAGGGAATAATCAGAGGTGATGAGGGTTTTGGGTGGACTGAGGTATTATCTCCATTAGATGTCAGGAAGTGTGTTGGTTTTACTATATGTAATGATTATTCCAACTTGAAGGACTTTTTGTCGCAAAGCTCTCAAAGTCAGGATATACCACCTCTCCTGGGGCATAAGGATGGTGAAACATTTAGTACATGGCGAGACAGGCTTTACCATACAGATCGCATTTCAACAATATTGGCCGCTTTATCTGATTTGAAACTCTCCTATGTGGAGATAGTAAATCCACTGCTAACGAGAAAGATAGTATATCAGGTGCGCAGATTGCCTGATCATCTTCGTACTCTGAAAGTACTATATAAGAAAACTGTTATTTCTATGAGCCCTGACGTACCATTTGCTACAGTCGGTGCAAATGCAGAAAATTCCGGAGTTCTTAAATTACGACAGGTTGTTGATTTGGTAAAGAATGATATCACTTCGGATACTGCACTTGGGTTATTCCCACCTGAGTTTATAAATGATGTGGTTTCAAATCTAAAAGTTCTTGACCAAACACAATTGAGGAATGAGAGGAAGGAGAGTACAGCTTCTTTTAAGGCGGTTGCGAAAAAGCTTTTGCCATCAGGTTTAAAAAATCTGGTAAAAACAAAAGTGTTACCTGCGCCAGCTCTTGATTACAATATTATAGCATTCAGGATGTACATAATTATGAGAATGAGAAGGTTGCTTACCGAAGGCCATTTCTGATGAATTCTTTTACGAAAATAGAGACGAGGATTCACTCGATAGTTACAGAATATATTAACCTCAATTATTTTGATCATTAATCCGTAGGCTCATTAATGAAAATATGTTTCTGGGGTGATATAGGAAGAGCATTGACTGACAATACCAGCGGAGGAGGTGAGCTTCAAATTGCCCTTCTGGCAAAAGCATTGTCACAATGTGGACACGAAGTAGTAATTCTTGATTATCAGACCAGCGAAGATTTTGTTACTGAGGATGGAATAAAAGTCGTCAAGATCAATGCTAAGAACAATGGGATCCCGATCTTTGGCACTTTTTTCAATATATTGCCACAGTTTTACAGAACTTTACTGGATCAGGAAGCAGATGTATATTACAGCCGGATTCGGGATTTCCGGCACATAATAGTTTATTGGGCAGCCAGAAAACTTAAAGCAAAGTTCGTTCTTGGTGTTGCATCAGATCTTGATGTTCTGAACTTTATTATGAGACTGAAACATCATTACCTGGTTAATTATACTGGTCTGTGGGGTATTATTAATGGTATTGGGATTGAAATAGTATATCCCTTTTTAACCAGGAAATCTGATCTGGTTTTAGTTCAGCATGAAGGACAACGGACAATTCTGAAAAAAAAGGGAATTAAGTCCATAATCTTCCCAAATTTGTTTTCACCAGAAAAAGTTCCATCAACTCATAATAAAAATAGCAAGGTGTTTATTCATGTTGGGGAGCTTCAGAAACGGAAAGGTTTCATAGAGTTCTTTAATATTGTAAGAAAAGCGCCGGGTCACTTTTTTAAAGTAGTGGGACAGCCATCAGGCAGATCAGGATTTCTGTTTTATGAAGAATTGAAATCATTGAAGAATGTAAAATTATTAGGCCGCCTCAGCCATACCCAAACCATTCAGGAAATTGCAGATTCAACAGCACTGATCTCAACATCACCGATGGAAGGATTCCCGAATATCTTCATCGAATCATGGGCCTGCGGAGTCCCTGTCATGTCACTTTACGTTGATCCGGGTGGAATTATTGAAAAGAATGATCTTGGCGTTGTTGCTCATGGCAAAATGGATATGCTGTTAAACGCTCTTAATACAGTGAGCTCTGATGATGAATTCAAATCCAGGTCACAGGCATACGTTGCGAATAATCATGTCTTGAATTCAAAAAGAATCAAAGAAATTGATGGCCTCTTCAAACGATTATTGAACGTTCCGCAGAATACTGACAGAAACTGATCAACTGCCAGCTGGTGAAGGCACAATAACCTTTGAAATCCTCAGTTTAGAAGATGGAAGTGACTGCCATCTGTAGTACATGCTTACAGTAGCGGAACATCTTCAGCATGCCATGTTCATAAGTTCTGGTACGATAAGTAACATGATATCAGGAATTGAACAGACTATATAGCTGCTATTATGACAAGATTTTGCAGAAAATATTTCAACAAACTGTATTACCAGAAATGGATAATAGGGATAAGCAATGAAAACCTGTCGGACATCATTAGAAATAGGAAATTTGATCCAGATATAAGCTGGCTTTTCAGGAACTCATTTAATAAAATATATGGAGATCCATTCTTTATCAGGTCGAAGGATGGGAAGATTGAGATAATAATGGAAGTGCTTCAGTTTGAGGGTGACTATGGCAGACTGGCACTATTAACCCTCGATGAAGAGTTCCGATTAAGTAAACTTAAGATACTACTTGACACGAAAAGTCATCTGTCATATCCTTTTGTTTTTAAGGAAGATGACAGGTATTTCATATTCCCGGAGTCCAGTAAAAACGATAGGTTATCGTGTTATGAATTTGACCCGGAGGCCGAGAGGTTGATATTTTTAACGGACATTTTAGAGTTTCCATTACTTGATTCAACAATAATTAAAAAGAATGGGAAATATTGGATTTTTGGAGTACTAGCCGATGATAATGCAGGATATGAGGAGCATGTTTTCTATTCAGATAATCTTTTGGGACCTTATGTTAATCATCCGGCAAATCCCGTAAAATACGGATTGGATGGCATCAGGCCGGCAGGCAGCTTCATCGAGGTGGACGGTAGAATCTATCGACCCACGCAGAACTGTCAAAAAGAATACGGAGATTCGATTACGATTTATGAATTGACTGAATTAAATGAAGAGCGAGTAGTCGAAGAACCATATATGAACATTGAAATAAACAGAAGCAATCACCACAATAATGGTATGTTTAAAATACATACCATAAACTATATGAATGACCTGATAGTGGTTGATGGAAAGAATTGGACTTTTTCTCCATTTCATCAACTGGTCAATTATTTGAAGAAAAACATCTTACTAACCAAAGAGTATTCAAGATCAACAGTGAATCCGGAGGATAACCTGAAGAAATAGAATATTAAGGCATTTTGCATGTTCAATATAGCGATTTTAGGTCTGGGAGATTTTGAGAACTGGAATAACAGTCAATCCCTGTCATTGGGAGGTGCTTCCGGAGTAATTAAAAGTATATTGCCTTATTTGGAGGCAGATACGATTTATTTGATGGGTATTACCTCAAACAAGAAAAACTTATATGAGAAGATTTATCTCACAAAGAATATTTCCATTATTCCTATAGCTTACGTTCCCAGGAATACCATCCTTCCCATTCGATTCCATGCTTTTTTCCACGGAAGGATTATTAATTCCTTAATTAAGAAATATGAGATTCATTCTGTTTACTCTCATGCTGAAGAGATTTCTTACTGGATAAAACCCGGAACAAGAATACTCTACCACATGCATGGATCAACCAATGCGTTGGTGAAAGCAAAAAAGAGAATTTTCAGGACTAAACTGCTTAGGGATAGATGGGAGTCGATAAGAAAAGCAAACATTAGGAAGGCAAACCATATTATTGCAATTGACCCTCTGTGTCTGAATCTTATCAAGAGGCACGGTATGGAGGATAAGGCTATTCTTTTGCCTAATTTTGTAGATACAGGTGTGTTCTATAAGGATAAATCTATATGTAGCCTGCTAGACCATATTGATAAGAAAATTCTTCTGTTTGTAGGCAGAATCGAGGAAGTAAAAGGTCTCGAGCTATTTGTTGATACCTTGCTGGAGATGAACAAAAGAGAACCCGGGAACTGGAATGGTGTTATTGTCGGACGTGGCACCTATGAACCGATATTAAAAAAATACATTTCTGATGCTTCAGCTGAATCTCTCTTCTATTTCACAGGTCCTGTCTTTGAACAGGACAAATTAAGAGGCATTTACAACAGGGCTTCCATGTTAATGATTCCATCTTTCTATGAAGGTATTCCAATGGTAATTCTTGAAAGCCTTGCTTGTGGGACTCCAGTCATTTCAACTGATGTAGGAGGGGTAAAAGATCTTATCGCTGACGGGGTTCTGTGCCATGTGAATGATCGCAGGAATCCAAACGAATTTGCAGATCTTATCGAACTTGCTCTGAAGAATGAGGATGTGTCCTCAGATGAATTCAGATTTTCATCATTAAAGGCATCTTATCTTATCAATAAAATATTGCGTGGAGGTAAAATTGAAAGAGAAAAAAACTGAAAATAGAATGGAAGGTCGAAAGGAAAGAATACTTTTCTTGATTCAACTACCCCCGCCTGTTCATGGTGTAACCATGATGAACAACAACTTAATTAATAGTGCAATACTCCAAGCCAAATTTCATTTTGACATAATCAATTTGCATTTTATTAAATCAATTGACGAAATTTCAAAATACTCACTTAGAAAGGTGGCAAAAGCCATTGGATATGGTTATGAAATCATCAAAAGACTACTAAGAAATAAACCCGACCTGGTTTATTTTACAATTTCACCCAAAGGCTATGCCTTCTTCAGGGATTCCTTTTATGTATGTATTTTGAAAGCTTTCAGAAAGAAAATTGTTTTCCACTTGCACGGAAAGGGGATAAGAAAGAACGCTAGTAGCAATTTAATCATTAAGGCATTAAGTAGGTGGATCCTTAAAAACTCATATGTAATATGTCTGTCAGACAGACTTGTCAATGACATAGAAGGGATCTATAGATCAACTCCATTCGTTGTGCAGAATGGCATAAAAGTGCAATCAGATTCACCTGAAAGAAAATCTTATGTTAAGGATTCTGTCCCAAATATTTTGTATTTGTCAAATTATGCCAGAGACAAAGGAATATTAATACTGATAGATGCCCTGAAAATACTAAAGGATAAAGATGTTCCATTCTGTGCGCGTTTAGTTGGGGCACCTGCTAACCTGACAGTTGAATTTCTCTTGGAAGTGATCAGTAAACAAAATCTAGAGGAATTCGTTGAGATAACAGGTCCTCTCTATGACGAAGAAAAAAGAGCAGAATTTGAAAAGGCAGATCTTTTTGTCTTCCCTTCTTTAAATGATGCTTTCCCTTTGGTGATTCTTGAAGCCATGCAATACGCTTTGCCTGTTATTGCTTCTTTTGAGGGTGGCATACCTGACATGGTTGTCGATAATGAAACTGGATTTCTTATCTCAGATATAGATGCCAATAAATTGGCAGATAAGTTGACTGTTCTATTGGAAAATAATGATTTACGTCTCGAAATGGGGCAGCGTGGCCACAGCAGGTTCATGAACAATTTTACCATTAATCATTTTGAGAAAAATATGCTGTCAACATTTCAGAATATCTTAAACCAGGGATAAATAAGATGACCTTCATTCAGAATTATGAAGATACTTTTTTTCATAAATACTTTATCTGCAGGCGGTAAAGAAAGACGTCTCACAGAACTCATGAAGGGGCTCAAAAGGAATGGCACCATTAACTTTGAACTGGTTGTCATGTCTGAAGATATCCATTACAAAGAATTGTTTGATCTGGATATAGAAATTCATAAGCTGGTCAGAGACAAGAAGAAAGATGTTACCATGTTTAAAAAGATATGGCGGATGTGTAAGATCTATCGACCGGATATTATTCATTGCTGGGATAGCATGACTGCATTTTATCTGTCCCCTGTTTGTAGAATATTAAAGATCAAACTCATAAATGGGATGGTAGTTGGTTGCCCTACTGAACAGAATATCTTTAATCCTCATTGGCTAAGGGCAAGGTTGACCTTTCCATTCTCAGACTGCGTAGTAGGTAATTCGAAGGCAGGACTTAAGGCTTATAAAGCTCCGGAAAATAAAAGTTTCGTCATTTATAACGGCTTTAATTTTAATAGACATAATAACATGATCCCGCCTGAAGATATCAGGAAGGAACTGGATATCAAGACAAGATTTATTGTTGGAATGGTCGCTTCATTTTCAATCAATAAAGACTATAAAACATACTACCAAGCTGCTGAGATAGTATTGAGCAGAAGGAATGACATAACATTTCTCGCCATAGGAAACAGAACAGACTCCATTGAATCAAGAGAATTAATTAATCCGGACCTGATACAAAATTTCAGGTTGCTGGGAATCAGGTCAGAGATTGAATCTATTATTAATGTCTTCGATATTGGTGTTTTGGCCACATTTACCGAAGGGATATCAAACTCAATCCTGGAGTATATGGCGGCCGGTAAACCTGTTATTGCTACGCGTGGAGGTGGAACCTCTGAAATAGTCCTGGACTCTGAGACAGGATTCATTGTAGATGCATCGCAACCGACCGAGCTGGCGGGCAAGATGGAGGTTTTATTAAATGACGATGCTCTCCGTAACAGATTAGGCGCTCAGGCAAAGTTGAGAGTTGAGACAATGTTTTCAATTGATCGCATGGTAAATGAATATGTCAGTCTTTATAAATCTGTTATAATAGAATCGAAATAATTAATAATAGTACATTCTGCAGGTCAAAGATGTTAAATGAGGTTCTTTCAATGAAATCAGCAGAAAAAAAGCGATACATAGTCTATGTTGTACTGATGACATTAATTATAGTATCCTGTTATATAGTTTTTTTTGTCTTTTCTGAGGAAGTAATCCGCACTAAAACTAAAGAGGATGGATTATTTGAATACTTAGGAGCTCTCAGTCTTCTTATCACTTCTTTGTTGTTTGTAATGTCTTTCCTGCGGCAGGGAGGAGGTGCTGACTTCCTGCTTTTTAAAGCAAACTGGAATTACTGGTTTCTTATTCTTGCATTTATTTTCCTTCTGGGATCAGGAGAAGAAATATCATGGGGACAAAGGATTTTTGGCTGGGAAACATCGGAAGGTTATGGCCAGGTGAATCGTCAAAACGAAACCAATCTTCATAATTTGAAACCATTCAGAGGCATATTTTCACCCAACTATTTGTTTACATATTTCTGGATGAGTTTCTGCGTAATCATTCCAATAGTGAATGCTGTTAGCCTGCCCTTTTCAAAGCTTATTGGCAGGACCGGATTCCCATTGGTGCCACTAAGGCTTGGTCTTTTCTTTTTAATTGGCTATATACCTTCTCTAGTTTTAAAGGCAACTGCGAAAGATACTCTTATCCATTCTGTTACTGAGGTCAAAGAAACCTGTTTAAGTGTTCTCTTCATTTTCATTGGCATCTATTTTCTTAGAAAGTCTTCTCAAACAATGAATAATAAAAGATGGTAAGTTTAAACCTGGTCGGAGATATCGGATTGTTCCGCGAGTATCAAGTCAAAGGAATAGATCCGTTCGCAGAAATCACATTGCCGGGAAGTGACTTCTGCGTAGGGAATTTTGAATTTATTATTCCAAATAACAGAGCTAAATATTTCTTTGATACCCAAGAGGAATATGCAATGGATTATGAATATTTCAGGTCATTGAATATCGGGCGTTTCAATGCCTTCGGTCTTGCCAATAATCATTGTATGGACTATGGGAGGGAAGGTGTTGAGGATTTAATAAAAGTATTCAAAGATCAGGAAATTAATTATTTCGGGGTTGGTGAAGAGGAATTCAATGTCTTGAAATTCAATATACAGGGAATTACATTTGCTTTATTAGGCTGTGTTAAAAAGGGGCGTTGGAGCAAGAGTAAGGAAATGCCATTCGGTCCGGATACCTATGATCCGGGAAGAATCATAGTCATGATTAAATCACTTAAGGCTAGCGTGGACCATGTTATTGTCTATCCACATTTTGGTACTGAGCTTGTAGACATACCCGATCCGATTGATGTTGAGCATTCCAGACAATTTATTGATAACGGAGCCATAGCTGTCGTAGGTCATCATCCTCATATCATTCAGGGCATTGAGAAATATAAGGACGGTGTTATAGCTTATAGTCTTGGTAGTTTTATATATATCCCGGAAAATGAATTGGGCTATAGTAAAAATCAGGGGGGTAATAGAGATTATTCTATTTGTCTGAGTCTGAAGTTTGATAAAACCAGGTTGATTGGAATAGAACCGGTATACTATAAATATGACAGAGACCTTAAGATTCCGATAAAAACGAATGATAAAAATCCTTACTTCATTGAGTTGAACGATTTGATTTATAATCCGAAGGCTTATCATAAAAAGGTAAGAGAAGTACTGTTCAGAAGAGAGATCGTTTCGTTCTTGCAGAGATTCAGGAAGTCTCCACTCTCAACCGTGAAGCATTATGCCAACTACTTAAAAATAAGCCATATCCGCAAGATGTTTTCATGGATTATGTTAACCAGTGTATTAATTTATAGCATAAATTTCTATCCGATTAAAGGTGCATTAGTTTGAAGTCTTTGATATCCTGTAATTTGAATATGAGTTCAGTGACACTTCAAAAAAAAATTGGTGAATATATACCCATAGAGATGGGTATCCTGCTAAGCCATTTGCCATTTAAGTTGAGGTTAGGCAGAGATTATAAGCAATATCAAGAACTGATTGAAAAATTATTAAAGACGGATACCGAGCATCGGAAGTCCTTCATTGTTGAAAGCTTTAGAAACATTGTGACTCACTTTAAGAATAGTAATGATTTCTATGCACGACATCTGGGGTCCCTAGATTCATGGTCTGAAAATATTACTGACCTGGGAGACATTGCCAGGTTCCCTCTATTGACAAAATCAAAACTCAAGGCAGTTTCCCTTTGTGAACGTTCAAACAAAAAATTGGCACTGAAAGAGTTTAACACCGGCGGCACTACCGGGGTTCCGTTGTCTTTTTTCGTAGAAAACAACTTTTACTCACGTGAGTGGTCTCATATGCATTTTATCTGGAAAAGAGTTGGATATGATCCTTCCAGAACAAAGGTTACAATTCGCGGCAAAAGTCTTAAAAATATATGTCAATACAATTTCAATCAGAATGAGTTTCTAATAAACGCCTATCATACATATGATTCAAGGGATTACTCAGAATTATTAAGGATCTTCAAAAAATACAATACGGAATTTATTCATGGGTACCCCAGTTCTATATACGGATTTTTAAAGGATGCATCTGATAAAGCTCCCTATTTAATTGACTTTTTCAAAAAGAATATTAAAGGGATAATGTTTGGATCTGAGTATCCATCTCCTCAGTACCGCACCTTCATTGAAGATCTTCTGACAGAGAATAGTATATCCTGGTATGGGCACACTGAAGGGGTGATTTTGGCTTGTGAGCTAAACAAAAAGTATGAATATGTGCCTTTCTTGTCTTATGGGTACGCTGAAGCCGTTAAAATTGACAATTATTACCACCTTGTCGGAACGAGTTTCTCGAACCTGGCCTCTCCTTTTATCAGGTATGATACTGAAGATTTGATAGATCCTTATTTCGATGAAATGGGAATCCTGAAAAGTTTTAAAATCAATCAGGGCCGAATAGGGGAGTTTGTAACAGACAAAAACGGAAATCACATTTCGTTGACAGCCCTTATTTTTGGCAGACATCATAAATTGTTTAATGTAGTTGATTTTATACAAGTCCGACAAAATAACCCGGGCTCAATCACTGTTTATTATTCATCGACTTCTATAATCGAAAATGCAAGAGAATTATTTGACTCAAGTAATCTACATATTGACATTCAGTTTGAGCAGGTCAGAGAGCCATATAGAACAGCCCTTGGGAAAATACCTCTATTAATTAGAACGCCTTATGAAGCAACTGATTCAGAACTTTAAGACAGGAGATTTATATGTTGATGAGGTGCCACCTCCGAGCCTCTTAGATGGGTATGTACTTGTAGAAAACAAGTTCTCCCTGATAAGTGCAGGCACTGAAAGAGGAACTGTTAAAGTAGCACAGGCAAACGTCATTGGGAAGGCAAAGCAACGTCCTGATCTTGTCGCTCAGGTAATGCAAAACCTTAGAAAAGAAGGTTTGCAAGCTACGATAAGCAAGGTGAAGACAAAGCTCGATTCATTGAAAGCACTGGGCTACAGCACATCTGGCGTTGTAATGGCGTCGATGGATAGAAATAGCCTTTTTAAACCAGGAGACAGGGTTGCATGTGCTGGTCAGGATTACGCATCTCATGCAGAGATTGTTGCCGTTCCACAAAATCTGGTTGTAAAGATTCCCGATAATGTATCCTTTGAAGAAGCTGCCTTTACTACACTGGGCTCAATAGCGCTGCAGGGAGTACGTCAGGCAGCTCCTGAAATAGGCGGGAAAATTTGTGTAATTGGTTTAGGCTTACTTGGCCAGTTAACATGTCAGATTCTAAGGGCTAATGGATGTGAGGTATTTGGCATTGACCTCAATGAGTCTTTGGTACTGCTTGCCAAACAATTATCAGCGCATTCGACATTAAACCGTAACGACCCGAATCTTATATCTGCATGTGAGAATTTTACAGGAGGCAATGGTTTTGATTCAGTAATTATAACTGCCGCGGCTCCTACAAATGATCCAATAGAATTGTCATCTGAAATCTTAAGAAAAAAGGGGAAGGTGATAGTGGTTGGAGCTGTCAAAATGGATATTCCCCGCGATCCTCATTTTTATAGAAAGGAACTCGATCTAAGGATGTCATGCTCCTATGGTCCAGGGAGGTATGATGTTAATTATGAGGAGAATGGGATAGATTATCCTTATGCATTCGTAAGATGGACTGAACAAAGGAATATGGAAGCATTTCTTATGCTTCTTTCCAGGAAAGCAATAGATGTAAAACCACTGATAACACACATTTTTGATGTTGATAATGCGGTAAAGGCTTATGATCTGGTTCTTGGGGTAACAAAAGAACATTTTATAGGCATTCTGTTAAAATACAGCCCAAATGATAAAAAGACACTAACCTTGCATCAAGTCCGAAATTTACCTGTTGGTGATATAAACATCGGATTTGTCGGTGCAGGGAGCTTTGCCCAAAGTTACTTGATCCCGGCCGTAAAGGAGTGGGGAGCTTCATTGGATGGTGTCGTTACCGCCAATGGAATGTCGTCGAAGAACGTGCTTGATAAATTCAAGTTTAATTTTTGCTCTTCTGATATTTATGATCTTTTAAATAAAGAGGCTATAAATACTATTTTTATAGCAACTCCCCATAACATTCATGCAGAGCTGGTTATTAAAAGCCTTGCAGCAAACAAGAGTGTGTACGTTGAGAAACCGTTGGCAATAAATGAGCAGCAATTAACAGAGGTAATAAAGGCAAAATCAGAGTCCGATAAGCCTTTAATGGTAGGGTTTAATCGCCGTTTTGCCCCGGTCAGTGTCACAATAAAAAATGAATTGGCGAATGCCGGGGAACCATTGGTGGTTAATATTCGTGTAAATGCCGGATTTATTCCAAAAGAACACTGGACTCAGCAGCCTGACATAGGAGCGGGAAGAATAATTGGAGAGGTATGCCATTTTATTGATCTGATGCAGTTTTTTACAGGAAGCGAACCAGTCAAGGTTTTTGCTGAATCAATAAGTACAGACAATGAGAAAATTGCCCCGGAAGACAATATTGCGGTTGTGGTGAAATTTAAGGATGGTTCCCTGGGCAACCTGACATACCATGCAAATGGAGACAAATCATTGCCAAAAGAAAGAATTGAGGTTTCAAGCGCAGGAAGTATCGGAATTATAAACGATTTTAAAGACGGAGTATTTTATAAGGACGGTAAAGCCAGGAAGGTGAAATCCTCAGGGAAGGGACACAGAGAAGAAGTAACTGCATTCCTTGATGCTGTTAAGACCGGGAAGGATAGTCCGATAAATTTCAGATCGATTTGTCTGACCACGTTAACTACCTATAAAATACTTGACAGTCTTTCCACGGGATTGCCACAGAATATTTATCTTGATGTCTGAAAAAATAAAAAATGTTCTTGATGAGCTAAAAGCCTGGTGTGAGAAAGAAGGATATAAAGGCTATGATCCATTCGATGGCTTAAACAGCCGGTTTTTCCAGAGATTTTCTTTTCTTAAGTCAAACAGGTTGGCAAGGTTGTTTTGGATTCAGTTCTTTAAGAATTCACCTATAAACCTTCGCCCCTTTTTAGGTGTTGGCAAGGATTACAATCCTAAAGCCCTTGGGCTTTTTATTTCTGGATATTGTAACATATACAGGTTAACCGGAGATCCAAAATTACCGGATCTGTTAAAATCTCTGATAGAAGAGACTATCGCGCTTGAAACCACACATTATTCCGGAGCATGTTGGGGATATAATTTCGACTGGCAGGCTAAAGCCTTTTTCCAGCCGAAATATACACCCACGGTTGTTGCTACTAGCTTCATAGCCAATTCTCTTCTTGATGCGTATGAAATTCTTAAAGAAGAGGAGCTCCTAAAAACAGCTCGTAGTTCATGTGATTTTATTATAAATGATCTTAATAGAACCTACGATGAAAAGGGAAATTTTGCTTTTTCCTATTCCCCTTTGGATAAATCAGTGGTATATAATGCATCTTTTCTCGGGAGCCGGCTGCTGGCGAGAGTTTATCACTATACCAAGGAAAAAGATCTTATAAAAACTGCTGAAAAATCAGTAGCCTTTTGCACTGATCATCAACATTCTGACGGATCGTGGAGTTACGGCATTGCTGAGTTTCATAAATGGATTGATAGTTTTCATACAGGTTATAATCTTGAATGTATTTCCGAATTCATTAAATACTCAGAAGAGGAAAAGTATCAGGACAACCTTGAGCGCGGTCTCAGATACTATCTGACCTCATTCTTTACCGAGCAAGGAATGTCAAAATATTACAACACTTCAATATATCCAATCGATCTCCATTCTCCGGCTCAGTTGATAATTACTCTCTCACGACTTGGCCGGTTACATGAATACAACAATTTGGCTGATAGTGTACTGGAGTGGACCATTCGCAATATGAAATCTGTCGAAGGCTTTTTTTATTACAAGAAATACAGGTATTACACTAATAAAATCCCCTATATGCGCTGGACTCAGGCATGGATGTTCTACGCACTAAGTGAATACCTTTATTATATCTCTATTTTACCTGGACGAAACAGTTAATGCAATGAAGATTGATTTTCTTGGCATTCCGGTAGATGGAATCACAATGGAAGAGACTGTATCAATTATTGATGATGCAATCCGGACTGGACAGCACATAAACCATGTGGTTATCAATGCCGGGAAAGTAGTTTTGATGCAGAAAGATACTGAATTGGCCAAGAGTGTTGTTTCATGTGATATTATTAATGCGGATGGTCAAAGCATTGTATGGGCTGCAAGGTTCCTGGGGAAAAAAATCCCGGAAAGAGTGGCCGGTGCAGACCTGATGCAGAGGCTGGTAAGTTTGGCTCATGAAAAGGGATATAAATGCTTTTTCTTTGGTGCGAAGGAAGAAGTGGTAAAGGAGGTTGTTTCCCGATATAAGGAACAATATGGGGATAAGATCATAGCCGGATACAGAAATGGTTATTACAGCAAAGAGGAAGAGGCACTTATTGCACAACAGATAGCCAACAGTGGGACACAACTGCTTTTTGTGGCAATCACATCTCCAAATAAGGAGAATTTTCTTCATGAATACAGGGATATCTTAAAGTATGTGAATTTCACAATGGGTGTAGGAGGTACATTCGATGTAATTGCCGGAGTAACGAGGAGAGCACCTCTATGGATGCAACAAACCGGCTTGGAATGGTTCTATCGTTTCTTACAGGAGCCAAAGAGGATGTGGAAAAGGTACCTTGTCGGAAATACGAGGTTTTTATGGCTCGTAATGAGAGATAAGATCAAACAGGCTGGTAAGAATTAACCATTTATGAATAGTTGCCATGGTAATAGATCATATATGTTTTGCAGTCAAGAATCTCGCTGAGGGTATTGAATACTGGCGTGATATTTTCGGTTACGATCAAATGACAGAAATTGTTCAAAATTCACTCCAAAAGGTTAAGGTGACCTTTTTGGCCAAGGAAGAGAGTATGACAATAAAACTGATTGAACCTCTTGAAGACAATTTCTCTCTGGTTAATTTTGTAAACAGGGGTGGAGGCTTTCATCATATATGTTTCCGATGTAGTAATGTAAGCCAGAAAATGCCTGAACTGGTTGAGAAAGGATTACTGGCCCTGGTACCACCTCAACCTGGAGAAGCTTTTAATAATCACAATATTGCGTTTCTGTTAGCCAAATATGGTATCAATATCGAGCTGATTGATACAGAAGAAAAGGCAGGCATAATAGATAATAGTTCACTGCATATCAGGGGATAAACTTACCCAAAAATTACACCTCATCAGGATTGAGTTGATCTTTTATAAGTTTGGCTTTCCGGGCATCTGATAGGTTCTTTGTTCTTAGCAGGCCTTTGCTCTGCAGGTATAGAAACCTTTGTACGCTTGTTTTTGTCACAACCTGTGCAGGATTGCCAATAATTACAACATTGTCCGGAAAGTTGCCTCTGACCACACTTCCTGCTCCTACTATGCAATTATCTCCTATTGAAGTATTTGCCAGTATGGTACAATTGTTGCCAATGAAAACATTATTGCCAATTTTTATTTTTCCGAAAACATCTGCATCTTTCCATTCATCACGGAAACACCATATGGCACCATCATGTGTTATAAAGTCCGTTCCACCAGCGATTGCTACATGATTGCCAATTTCAATCAGGTAAGGTTCAGTTGAAAAAGACATAGTGTTCAGGTGACAATCTTCTCCAATCTTCATTCCCTGTTTGCGGAGATATTTGACCTTAACCCTGTCACTGCTCTTTTCCAGTAACCTGATGATTAACCTTTGCCGTATGCCACTAAAATTCATGGATTTTCACCTAATGCCTATATAAAGCTAGTCAACTTTGTTATTGATAACATCGATTATGAATTTTCCGAATAATGGAGCAACCTTTCCGGAGAATTCTATGCTGGGATGAGAGTTAACAGGACTGTATGCATTTTTTTCGGTCAGATATAGTCCTCCCTCTGTCTCATACTCATAAAAATCCCAGAGGAAAATATTATCACCAATTTCATCCCATTCTTTTATTAACCATGAATGAAACTCTTTGGTTCTTATGGCTTCTTCTTCTGTCATATTTGATATTGTGTTGACAGCCGGTGTCCAAATTATAAATTTGGTCTCCGGGAATTCATGCATTTTTTCTTTTAGAGCTGTGTACTGTAACTTGTAATTTTCCAGGCTTTTAATTTCTGAATTTATATCAGGCTTGCCAATATCAGTCACCATTCTGCTTACCGGGTAACAATGTTTAAATATTATCACGTTATAATCCCTGGTAAGAATTTCAAGAGTTGGTTCTTCCATAAAAGGTTCGTCTCCGCTATTTTTCACCCAGATATTATAATAATCGTAGGGATAATTCTTCCAACCGTAAGGATTGCTTTTGGGGAACGGCATTTCAGTAATGAAATAATCTGTATTATTCTTTTTGTTGTAATTTTTGAAATATTTCTGGACATCGCCTTGCATGGTCAGTCTGTAAATATACCTGTTGGTATTTCCTATCCACACAGATCGGCCGGTACTATGGTGTAAAAAGATAATCTTTGTCATAGATTCTTTGTTTGACCTGCAGCCTGTCAGAAGCAGGAGTATTAATAAAAATAACAGATTCTTCATTATCAAATAACCAAACGTAATAACGAGTAGATTAAATCTTTTCAGAATAAACCTAACGCTATATTTCGACAGTTTCAAATTTAATTTTAAAAATTGATCTTTTTCAGAACAATTGCCTCCTTTTAATCGAGGTCATCTAAGATCATCTTTTGCCTGTTATTATTTTATATAATGCAGGTGAAATATTTTTCAGATATGAAGCAACAATTATTGAAAAGAAAAGTGTTATTGTTGGAGCAAGAAGATAGATCAGAAATGAGCTCAGTTCAGTCGTCCCAAGGATGAAATATAATGACTTCTTAACGATGGTTATTATCGGTTCATGAAATGCATATATAAAGAATGTGTACTGGAACAAATTGTATATCCTTGTGCTCGATATATCAATGTTTTTAAGTAAGTTGTCATATAGAAACCAGATAGCCAGAATCCCTAAAAGAATACTTGCCCGCTGGAGAATTAGTATAATGGTGTTATTTGCACATCCGATATGGGCTAATGCTGTCTTACAAAAGACCAGCGCTATCCAGCAGATAGTGATATATATATGTTGATAGTTTAATTTGAAATTATGAGGATCAATGCCATTAACGCTGAAATATGCACCAAATGTAAAAAAGAGTATTGACCTGTTATCAAACACAACATAGTTGAAATTTATAAACCACAGGATGAGAAAGAATAGCACAATTAAGTATCTAAAGCTCTTTAAAAGCCAATAGACCAGAGGTGAAATTAATACAAGTACTGTCAAATCTCTTATAAACCATAGTTGATAAGGGATAGGCTGAAGGAAAATACGTGTCAACACTTGAGAAAAGGAGTAATCTCTGATTAATTCTCGTGTAAAGAAAGGCTTAAAAGTAGGAATTGATTGAAGGACGAAGTATAATACCAGTCCAAAGATGGACCATAATAAGTAGGGTATAACAAGCGTACGAAATCTTTTTTTGTACTTTCCCAGAAACTCCACTGGTTTTCCTTCCTTGATGTTAAGAAAAAACAGATAGCCTGATATGGCGAAAAACAGAGGAGATGCAATCTTGGCTATACCATCACTTATGAAGTTTTGCAAGAATGAATTTAATCCCTTGTTAATTGCAGTAAAATCCGCATCCATTCTGACAGAAAGATTTGTTGAATGCACCATTATTACAAGCAGGATCAAAAAGAATGAAATTGCCCTAAGCTTGTCACTTTGGTATTTGTTCATTTATATTTCTTTATATACGTAGTGAGAGATAATGGATAGAATTGACTAGATGTTGAGAACCAGGCAATCTGAGTTAGGATTACCATATGAAGATAAATGAAGAGGCTACCTCCATAATGAAGAAGTAGCCTCTTTTTCTTATAGATGGTTCACTCAATCGTTTTTAATACAACGAATAGACTTGCCTGCTGTTTTTAAAGTAGAAGCTTTGTAGACATCATTATAGATGCCGTCCAAACGTCTATACCAGCCGACTTCAGGTTTACCATTGGCAGCATCGTCACTTGAGGTCCACCAATAACCAAGAGTGGAACGACCATTAAAGGATCCCGACGTATTGTGCCTGTATCCACCTGGGAGGGCAGAGAAACCACTTGTATTGGTACCATTCTCCCCTTCATTCCATCCGGTTGTATTCTTCATCTGTTTCCCGTGATCTGTACCTCGCCAACCCCATATATTTACTGAATCGGCATGTAGGCCGAGTGTGAGTTCAAGGGTATTGAATTCAGGATCAGTCGGGACATGCCATCCTGTCGGACATAGTTTACCGGTTTCTGCAGCAAACCAGTTATACAAACCACCGTATATGGATTTATTATAGTCTCCATCATTTTCGTACCAGCAATATGCACCGGTTGTCAGTGTACCCCATGTTGTATAGTCTGTCACTTCGGGTATTGAGGTATCATCATTGTATTTTGTTGTTTTCAAATTTTCTGCCATCCAAACCTGGTTGCCAATTTTAACAGTTTTGTACAGATTTCCTTCTATGTCGGTTACCGGTGTGATGAATTGATATTCCTGACCATAGGTTGTACCTGAGCTGTTGGTGGCATAGGCACGATAGTAATATATCGTACCGTCAGTTAATCCGGTCAGGTTGCTGCTAAAGCTGCCTGGTCCTGTACCATTGGTAGTCTTATTGTTCACTTCAATAGTCGGGTTTGCAGATGGACCCCAGCATATTCCCCTGGCGGTTATAGTACCCCCTCCGTCATCTGTAATATTACCACCGGAAACTGCTGTGCTTGAGGTGACATTCGTAACCTCTGTTGTTGTAAGGACTGCACCACCTACCTGACCTGTTGTAAAGGTTATTTCATTTCCGTAAGCAGTGCCGACATCGTTGGTTGCATAGGCACGCACATAATAGGTAGTTCCTTCTGCAAGGCCAACTATGTTACTGACAAAATCATCAGTCCCCGTACCATCATTTGTTCTTGAATCAGCTATGGTTGGACTCACAGCCGTACTCCAACATACTCCCTTTTCTGTGATGTCTTCACCACCATCTGAGATAATTGTGCCGCCTGATACTGCCGAATTAATAGTGATTTCTGTTGCTGCAACAGTTGATACTTCGGGAACAGTGGCTTTTTTGCATCCACTTGCCATAAAAATTGCAGAAATCAGAAAAATCAACATGAAGTAATTAAATCCTTTTTTCATGATATCAAATTATTGTTAGACATACTCATTGAGTTTCGTTTATTTATACTGGAAATTTGACTTTTTGTTGCTTATTAAACCAATAAAATCAGACCACTAATTCTTTACACACCGGATATATTTCCCCCCCCTTTTATAGGTTGTAGCCTTGTAAATATCATTGTATTCGCCGTCGAGACGTCTATACCAGGCAACTTCTGGTTTGTCGTTAACACTATCATCAGTAGCTGTCCACCAATATGTTAATATACCAACAGCATAGAAATTGCCCGATAATCCAATCCTGTACCCACCTGCCAGGCCTGAAAATCCCGATGTATTGGTTCCATTGCCCCCATCATCCCAGCTTGTTGTACTTTTTAACTGCGAGCCTTGATCCGTCCCTCTCCATCCCCATACATTGACAGAATCAGGATTCATTCCAAGGAACATCTCTAATGCGTTGAATTCGGCGTCTGAAGGCACATGCCATCCTGACGGGCATAAAGCACCTGATTCGATGGTAAACCAACTGTACAAAGCCCCAAAGGTTGGTTTGTATGATATATCATTATTGTACCAACAATAAGCTGGTCCATTAAGATTTGACCATTCAGTATTATCTGTAACATTGGGTATGGGTGCGTTATTAGTGAATGTAGTTGTTCTAAGGTTCTCTGCCATCCAAACCTGTTCACCTATGTAAACGGTACTATATAGATTGCCCTCTATGTCAGCTACCTTCGTAACAAAGACAACCTGCTCTCCGTAGGCTGTTCCACCTTCGTTCTTTACATAAGCCCGTGCATAATACCTCGTCCCGGATGAAAGGCCGGTCAATGTACCGGAGTAGGTGTCTGATCCCGTTGTTACAGAAACGTGAGAATCATCCAGATCAGGATCGGGTGAGTTGCTCCAGCATATACCCTTCTCAGTGTTGGGAGCGCCTCCGTTGTAGGTTACAGTGCCGCTGCATATTGCACTGTTGTCTGTCACACCCGTCACCTGTCCTGTAGTCACTGATGGCGGTGCAATTCCCGTGGTGAAAATCACCTCATTGCCATAAGCAACACCCACACTGTTTTCGGCGTATGCCCTGGCATAATATTCTGTATTCGGATCCAGGCCGTCAATGATGCAGGAAAATTCTCCCGATCCGGTGCCAGATGCTTTGAAATTATCTTCAAGGGCAGGCATGGCCGCGGTACCCCAGCACACACCACGTGCCGTAACCTCTGCGCCACCGTCTTCAGTGACATTGCCACCAACAGTGGCTGAAATGGTTGTGATTTCGATTGCCTCATCCGTGGTTAGGACCGGCAGAGTGGGGTCTTCCACACATCCGCTCATGAGCAGCGTACCCGTTAAAATAGATGCAAAAAGGAATAATCCCGGTAGTTTCCTGTAACCTGTCATAATATCTTTTTAATTAGAATTAATAGTTGAACGTAATTTTGCCTTAATAAGTATATGAAAGACTCTTAGTTTACGAAGACAGTTTTAGAAACTAGTGGGTAGTTGTATCATGCTTACCAAAAAGAGTATTTTGACCAAAATGACTTGTATCCCCCAATAAACATCAATGAATTACGTTCAAATTAGCATCACTAACTAAATCTTATTATTAATGATAGATTTTGTAAAGGTTCGCAAGGCATTGTTCACGGAGAAAACTGAAAGTACAGTAGTACAGCTATTTAGATACACTTTTGTTGGAGGGCTAGCATTTATTGTTGACTTTGGTACATTATTTATACTGACAGAGTATCTGAATTTATTTTACCTTATCTCAGCCGGCATAGCGTTCATTCTTGGCCTTATTACAAATTATGCATTAAGTGTTAACTGGGTTTTCAGCAACAGAACGCTGGACAGTAAAGGCATGGAATTTTTCCTGTTTACCGTAATAGGCCTTATAGGGCTAGGGCTTAACGAGTTATTGCTATGGACTCTAACGGATTTACTTTCCATCTACTATCTTTTTTCTAAGATTATTACAGCGATAATCATTTATTTATGGAATTTTTTTGCCAGAAAGTATTTGTTATTCAATAAGAAATAATATACAATATGCCTAAAACAGCCATTATCATCGGGGCCGGCCCAGCTGGCTTAACTGCAGCCTATGAACTTATTCAAAGGACAGACATAAAACCAATAATTCTTGAACAAACATCTGATATTGGAGGTATATCCAAAACGGTAAATTACAAAGGAAACCGCATGGATATAGGTGGACACAGGTTTTTCTCAAAGTCTGATGTAGTCATGAAATGGTGGCAGGATATCATGCCAATTCAAGGATCTCTTTCTAAGGATGAGATACTAAAAGAAATCCATTTTAAAAAAAAGTTCACAAAATTAAAACTTTCGCCAAACGGACCTGATCCTGAAGTTACGGATGGGGTAATGCTTATAAGAAATAGGTTGTCACGAATTTTTTACCTAAAGAAATTCTTTGATTATCCGGTTACTTTAAACGGAAATACCATATCGAATCTTGGGATCGTCAGAATTATTAGAATTGGGTTGTCATATATTCACATAAAGATAAAACCTCCAAAAAACATAATTACACTGGAAGACTTTTTAATTAGTAGGTTTGGGAAGGAGCTTTATAAAACTTTTTTCAAAGACTATACTGAAAAGGTATGGGGAGTGCCCTGCACTGAGATAGCTGCAGATTGGGGGGCACAGAGAATAAAGGAATTGTCTGTGTCAAGAGCAATCATCCATGCCTTAAAATCAATCTTTACAAAGGAGACTTCAATAGAACAGAAAAATACAGATACCAGCTTGATAGAACAGTTCATGTACCCCAAACTAGGCCCAGGTCAAATGTGGGAAACAGTTGCAAACATCATAAAAGAGAAAGGAGGGATAATTATTAATAATGCGAAGGTAATCGGTCTTAGTATTATGGATAATAAGATAAATGAGGTCATTTATATTGACAATGAAACAAATAATGAATCATCATTCCAAGGAGATTATTATTTTTCTACAATGGCGGTAAAAGACCTTATAGCTGCAATGGGAGATACTGTGCCGCCAGATATAAAGAGAGTAAGCGACGGGCTCCAATATCGTGATTTTATAACCGTTGGTCTACTATTGAATAACTTGAAGATTAAAAATAAAACTTCAATATTAACTTTATACGATTTGGTGCCTGATAATTGGATATATATTCAAGAACGGGAAGTGAAAGTTGGAAGGTTGCAGATATTTAATAACTGGTCTCCCTATATGGTTTCTGATCTGAAAAAAGTCTGGATAGGACTAGAATATTTTTGCAATGAAGGCGATGACTTATGGTCAATGTCCGATAAGGATTTTATACAGTTTGCCATAGATGAATTACACAAAATAGATATTATTGACAAAAATGAAGTAATTGATAGTACAATTATCCGTATGCCCAAGACATATCCAGCTTATTTCGGAACTTATTCTGAGTTCGAGTTAATTAAAGATTTTACTGATAGTTTTCAGAACCTATTTTTGATCGGGAGGAATGGAATGCACAGATATAATAATCAGGATCATTCAATGCTGACTGCAATTGCTTCAGTGAATAATATTATTTCTCATGAAAACTCAAAAAGCAATATTTGGTCCATCAATACAGAGGGGGAATACCATGAAAAAAAATAGATTTCTCCAACTATCGGACGCTTATAGTCTTCTCATAATAATTACTCTGGCTTTTGGTTTACGATTGATTTTTTTTTCAACAGTACAACCATGGAATGAAAGAATCACAAATGAACCAGCCATCGAGAGTGATGCCCTTGAGTATAATCAGCTTGCATTATCGATAATATCAGATAAATCATTTGAAAACTTCAATTCCTTTAGAACACCTGGCTATCCTTTATTTGTTGCATTATTATACAGCATGTCCTCATCAAGCGTCCAGTTTGTCTTGCTTGTGCAAATTTTTGTGAGCTTAGCGTCTATTTTTCTGATTTATAAAATAGCAGTTTTGTTTCTTCAGCCCAAAATCTCCTTACTGTCTGCTTTCCTGTTCGCTTTTGATACAACTCAGGCAACATATACTGTTTCGTTATTAACTGAAACATTGTTTGTTTTTTTGTTCTTACTATCAGTCTATTGTTTTTGTAATTATCTAAAATACAATAACATATTATCACTTTGCATAAGTGCACTTATTCTCGGCTTGGCAACATTGGTGCGTCCTATATTAATATTCTTTCCGGTGGTTGTGGTACCGATAATTCTAATTGAAAGGGATATGAAAACCACGCATAAACTTATCAGGATATTGTGTTTTGTATTAATCTTTTTCTTGACAGTTTCTCCGTGGTTATTACATAACTATTCAAAGTATGGAGAGGCGAAGCTGTCTTCAATCTCAGGCTTGAATTTGCTTTATTATAACGCAGCTTACACCGAAGCCTCCAAAACAGGTAAAAGTGTTGATGAAGCTAGAAAGGAATTCAATATTAAGGCAGCTGAGCTAGGAGCAGATACAGCTGATATCTATTGCTTCAAGAATTCATCAATATATTCAGCTATTGCCAAACAATATATAAAGGGTAATCTTCTTTTATATGCCAAGCAGCATCTTAAAGGAACCATAAATATGTTCAAGGGGTTTGGTGTTCAAAAATTGGCCATGACTTTAAATCTTACAGCAGAATCTAATCATTCCGAATACATTGGAAGATCTGGAATTTTTAACCGCATTACCAATTTTATAAAAGGTAAATCAGCAGGTATCTTATTGCTTTATTTACTGCTGGGATTATATTTATGGACCAATTACATTTTTTCAGTTTATGGAATCTTTGTTCTATGTAAGGACAGGAAAATGATAATGATAATACTCCTTTTTATACTTATTATCTTATATTTTGCCGCCCTCACAGGTGTTGTGGGATACCCTAGATACAGAATTCCGTTAATGCCGTTTATCAATATTCTGTGCGCAACAGGTATATTTGCACTATATGAAAAGTACAGAAGCAAATACGTAGTTGACTTAAGATTTTAGCATAATAAAGATGAGGTGGTCTAGAAAAACTGAACAGGGATTCAACAACTCCAATTTTCTGTCACAAGAAAAATGAAGAAGTCAAAAAGCTTCTTGCTGATTTATTGAAAAACAGGCTAGAACTGCTTTAAAAAATCACAAATGTAATCGGGAAGCAAAAATGCAGTGAAAATGGGAACTGCAATGCAGTAAAAACGGGAACAGGAATACAGTAAAATCGGGAACAATAATACAGTGATAAGTTAACTTGATTATTAACCTGTGCTACCTTTCAGGTTTTGGTAAAAAATACTGAGATGGAGGCACGACAAAAACAACTTATCATTATGTATCATGAGATCCGAAGACTCCGCGCTGCTGAACATTTTTCCATTCAGCGCATAGCGGATCAGTTAAAAATCAACTTCCGAACAGTAAAGAAGATACTGGGTATGACGGAAGAAGATTACGACAGGTTCACAGAGATGAAGTGGGCAAAGGCTCATCATCTTGATCCCTACCGCGATTTTATTGTCAGATACCTTCAACAGTATCCTGATACTCCGGCAGCAGTAATGCATGATAAGCTCAAGGAGCAGTTTGCTACACTGCCGAAGGTTGATCCGAAGACTGTTTACAGCTATGTGATGATGGTTCGCAGGGACCATAATATTATCAGGGTCAGTGCCAGCGAGCGACAGTACTCGGCAGTGCCGGACCTTCCTCCCGGGCACCTGGCCCAGGTTGACTTCGGGGAGAAGAAGCTCCGGAGAAGTAACGGGGAGTGGGTCAAGGTTCACTTTTTCGTGATGCTTCTGTGTTACAGCCGTCAAAAATTTGTTTTGTTCCTTGACAGGCCCTTTACTTCTGATGATGCAGTCATAGCCCATGAGAAGGCATTTGAGTTCTTCGGAGGTATACCCCTGGAGATAATCTATGATCAGGACACTGTTTTTCTGTACCGGGGAAATGGCGGAGATTATATTATGACAGATGTTTTTCAGCGGTATGAGGCCAGCCGGGGTTTTAAGGTTACTTTTTGCCGGGCTGGCGATCCCGAGAGTAAGGGCAAGGTTGAGAACTCGGTTAAATATGTCAAGCACAACTTTCTTTTTAACCGCACATTTATAAACACTGAGATCCTTAATGATCAGGCCCAGGCCTGGCTTGAGCGCACTGGCAATGGGATGGTACACAATACCACTCGTAAGGTGCCACAGGAGCAGTGGCTGCTTGAGAGGCCCTTTCTACGGCGCTGGATGCCACTGCTTAACGCTGCAAGAGTTAATGGTCATAAGGTTATTAAAACAAATACCATAAAGTACCGGGGTAACAGTTACTCTCTTCCGTTCGGAACATATCGCAATGACGAGACCAGAGTATTTGTGACAGAAGAGGGTAATCAGCTGGTAATAAAAGATACCGGTGGAAGTATAATCACCACACATCTTATCCCTGAGGGGGTTGGTAATAATATTGTAAACACTAACCATCGCAGGGATACCTCCATTAAACTTGACGCTCTCCGTGGCAGAGTAAGGGAGTTCTTTGGTCACACCATTGAGATAGATACATTTATCGATAAGATCAATACGCTTTATCCCCGCTATGTCCGGGACCAGCTTACGGCAGTTCTGACGGCAGCAGAGAGAAGCGGGCAGCAGCAGGCAGAGGTGGCCCTTGAGTTCTGTGTGCGTAACAGCCTGTTCAGCGCCAGTGACTTCAAATCGATCCTCCAGGACCAGCTCTCCGGCAGGACCCAACCTACGGTGCTACGACCTGTCATAAAGCCCTTGGGAGATGCCAAGACACAGCTGATAGTAAACATAGAGCCCGAGCGAAGTGACATACGGGAGTACGAAGTGATTTTTAACCAAAGCTTCTGATGCCATGAGTCAGTACATACCGCTTATCAAGCGTCAGGCAACACGTCTACGGCTATCGGGTATCGGGGGTAACATCACCAGCCTTCTCCAGGAGGCAGAGCAAGACTCTCCGAGTTATGATGAGTTCACACATAATCTGTTCTCTTATGAGATAAAAGGCAGGGAAGCCAAGCAGCTTACACTGAAGATGAAGCTTGCCAGGCTGCCGTTAAATCATGATCTTGACAGCTATGACTTTAACTTTGCCTCCGGACTGTCGGCTCAGCAGTTGAACCAACTACGCGAGCTCAACTGGCTGGATCAGTGCTACAATATCATGTTTAGCGGACCATCCGGAACCGGTAAAACATACATCTCTGCAGGTCTGTGTTATGATGCCCTCAGGCGTGGATACAAAGCATACTTCCGGGGCATGAACGATATCCTCGCCACCCTGCGGCTGAAGGAACTTACCCCTACCGCAGTCAAGGAGTTTAAAAGACTTACAGAAGCTCAGCTTATTGTTATTGATGATGTAATGACCCTGCCTCTTGGTAGGGAAGATGGCAACAGGTTCTTTGTCTTCTTAAATCAAATCTATGAGACAACCTCATTCATAATCACAACAAACAAATCCCCAGCAGAATGGGCAAGATCAGTCGACGACGAGACCCTGGCTACAGCACTGCTTGACAGGTTGCTCTACAAGTGCCAGCTAATCCAACTCCAGGGCAAGAGTTACAGAATGCAAAACCGACAGACAATTTTTTAAAACTTGATGAAAACTAACGAGAAAATAGGCATAAATTTACACCAGAGTCACTGCAGTACTGTTCCCGAAATCACTGCACTCTTGTTCCCAAATTTACTGCACTTCATTTTCCCGAAATCACTGTATTTCCTTTTCCTGTTTACACCAGAAGACCTCCCTTGCCATAGACTCCCTTTATGCCTGAGATCATCACTTCGGCAATCCTGCCTTTATACTCCGGATAAAGCCTGTCAAATGTCTCAACGAGCCTGGATGCATGCTTTTTACTAATAGCGAAAATGATCGTCTTTCCAGGCAGAACACCATCAGGACTTTTGATGCACTCCTCCATAAATTCACGGACGATCAGGGCATTTGTTCCTTTGTTGGTTACCCGTTTCTCAAGATCTGATCCCTCATAATTAATGGAATCCGGATCCTTTCCTTCTGCAAGAAGTCGCTTTACATCCTCCGGGGTGATGGTCCTTTGACTTATCCCCTCTATCATGAAACGACTTCTGATCTTCAGAACCTCAGAATCACACAAGTATGGAGGCTTATTATTTACGGCTTCTTCATAGGAATAATTGAACGAAGGTAGCTGATCCTCGCAGTCAAACAGTTTGAATGTATTGTGATCTATCTGTCCTGTCGGAGTTGCGGTAAGACCGAGCTGGATAACGTTGAAATAATCAAAGATGTTTTTATAGACATTATAAATCGATCTATGGCTCTCATCCGCAACAACAAGGTCAAAGAAATAAGGTGAGAATATGCTGGTATTGCTTTCAATTTCATTTAATAGTGTATGGTCGTCCCGAAATATTGGTATTGATCAGTTCCTCGCTGAGGGATCCGGAGTTTGCTCCTATGAAGTGCAAACGTTCAAGATTTTTCCTTGTCGGAAAACCGTAAACCTTATAAGGTGGATATGTTTGTGAATTCCAGAAAAAGATGTCGTGGCCATTAGTGTAGATAACAAAGGGTAGTTCTCTCCCCGGATTGTTTTTATGAATTGTTTCGGCATAAAGCAAAGACTGGACCTTCCCTTCCTCTGCATTTCTCGATGTCTTTTTGGCTTCGACTACTGCGAGGGGATAACCATCTTTTCCCAAAAGCGCTTAATCTGAAAATAGATGCCCTGAATATGTCTCTTTCGGATCGGAGGCTTTCGCTGCATCAGCAATAATATCAAACTCCTCAGTCACCTGGGATGGATCATTAACATTCCAGCCGGCTTTTAGCAGCCGCTGATCAATGATTTCTTTCCTTGTTTGGGACTCAGACAGTGACATTATATACCAATCAGTCTGACAAATTTAATAATCAAAACCATATTTATTCATTCAAGTGCAAAGAGTATTCTATACAAGAATTCTTATCACTTTCTTGAATTTCTCAACAAAATCCATCTCTCCCCCTAATTTAGCATAGACAGGCAGCCACAGAATTAATCACTTTACTATCAAAAGCGCTATATGTGAAAAATACCCAGATTTCAATCTTTTTGCCCTATCTATAACTATATCAGTCATTCTCAAACCGTAATGTACTGTACATAAAAATATATAATGTCACGTTTTTAACGTCAAAGACGGGACATTTTTTTTGACCTCTCGCTACACAGGAATATAGGTAGCCTATTCTCTCTGAGGGAATGTGAGCCCATTCACCCCAGATGTCAGTCAGAAAGTTTTGTATCTTACTGGAGACAAAGATTAACACTCTGACAAATAATTGTATATTTTAAATGGCATGCTGACTGACATCCGGCATAACGGCACAACCGGCTGAATGCATGTCCTAACCTGCTGTATATGAATAGATATGATTTCTCTCGAAGAGACAGGGTTCCCATTGTTCAAAAGGCCGCCTTCGGAGCAGGTCAGCTGGTGAACAACCTGTTACCCGGAGCACTTGGTGTTTTTATGTTCTTCCTGCTTACTGCATTCGGCATGGACCCTTTTCTGGCCGGACTGCTCGGGGGACTGCCCAGGCTTTATGATGCCCTCACTGACCCGATCATGGGATTCATTTCAGACAACACCAAATCGAGATTCGGACGGAGGAGACCTTATATCTTCATAGGCGCTGTTATAAGCGGATTGCTGTTTGCCGTGTTATGGCAGCTCAATCCGGACAATTCACAGACGTATAATTTCTGGTATTTCCTGATATTTTCCCTTATTTACCTGACAGGCAATACCATCTTCGCCACCCCCCTGATCGGCCTCGGCTACGAGATGACCAGTGATTACAATGAGCGTACCCGGCTGATGGCATTCTCACAGACCATGGGGCAGATTGCATGGATGATAGTGCCATGGTTCTGGGCACTGATCGCCAATCCAAACCTGTTTGAGACTCAGGCTGCGGGAGTCAGAAAACTCTCACTATTGGTAGGTGGGATCTGCATGGTTCTCGGAATCCTGCCGGCGATATTCTGCAGGGGAATCGATGCCACTAATATGGAAAACAGGAAGGAAATCAACTACAGGACCCTTTTTTCAAACCTGAAAGATCTACTGAAAGGTATCGTGCAGGTTTCAAAGAATAAACCATTCATGAGGCTTTGCGGTGCCACATTTTTGGTATTCAACGGCTTTCAGATGGTGGCTTCATTCAGTTACTTCATCATTGTCTTCTATATGTTTAAAGGCGACTACGGGCTTGCCGGTAACTGGCCTGCATGGTTCTCAACCGTATCAGCCCTGACTACGGCTTTCCTAGTCATTCCTGTCATTACGGTCCTGTCCAACAGGTTTGGCAAACGGCAGGCCTTCATCATTGCAACAGTGATTTCCATCATAGGTTACACCCTCAAATGGTGGGGCTTTAATCCGGGGAATCCATGGCTTGTTTTCATGCCTATACCTCTGATGTCATTCGGAATCGGAGGTTTGTTTACCCTTATGATGAGTATGACAGCCGACGTGTGTGACCTTGATGAGTATTACAACGGAATGCCCAGGAAAGAGGGGACTTTCGGAGCAATCTACTGGTGGATGGTGAAGCTGGGTCAGGCCCTGGCGCTGATGCTCGGCGGTCTCGTCCTGAAGCTGGTGGGGTTTGACCAGAATGCGGCAGTGCAGGCGGGTGAGACCATTACCAGACTCCGCCTTGCTGACATTACCATACCAGCATTCACAGCCTTCCTCGCAATAGTGGTAATGTGGAAATATGATCTAACAGAAACAAAGGCCCAGGAGATTAAGGCAGAGCTGATTGCCAGGAGAGGAGAGCTGTAACCTGCTGCACCAGGTATCCAGTAACTCTGATTGATTAAATTTGAAAAAAAATTTGATATGAAAAGAAGAAACGCCATTCTCATGACCGTTGTCCTGACTACAATCCTCATGCAATCATGTAATTATGATAATCCCCTGCTGAAGACTGAAAGAATAATCGTAACCTCGGAGAGCGGAGACAGGTTGGCAGAAAAGGAGAATATCCGCTTTTCAAAGGGAACTGCAGCCGGAACTGTAATAGTAATTGACCCTGAGCTGACAAAGCAGACAATTGATGGTATCGGCTCGTCATTTACGGAATCTTCAGCATTCGTGCTGGCACATCTTGAACCCGCGCGGCGGGCGGAAGTAATGGAGGCTCTATTCGGAGCTGAGGGAGCCAACTTCTCACTCACCCGTACTCACATAGGTGCCTGCGACTTCAGTGTCGAAGGCAAGTATTCCTATGCTGACACGAAAGGTGATACAGAACTCGCCTCATTCACACTTGACCAGGATCTTGCAGGCTTCAGTACCGCTTTATACCCTGGTATTGCAGACGGAACCTATGACCTGCTGCCGATGATCATGGAAGCACTGGCGATCAAGAAAAATCAGGATGACAGTACCCTGCGTATCGTAGCCTCAGCCTGGACAGCTCCGTCATGGATGAAGGATATTGAGGAATGGTACATACCCGGCGCCCCGGAGAACAATTACCAGGGCACTGGTGGCAGACTTAAAAAGGAATATGAAGAGACCTATTCACGCTACCTGCTGAAATACCTGGATGCATACAGTGAGAAGGGAATTGAAATATGGGGTATCACACCTGTCAATGAACCTCACGGTAACAATGGCAGTTGGGAGAGCATGAATTTCACTCCCGAAACACAAAATGATTTCATAAAGAGATACCTGGGCCCGGGACTTAAGGGCAGTGAACATTCGAAGGTGAAGCTTCTCATCTATGACCAGAACAGAGACGGCCTGGAGCAATGGACAGACGTAATTCTTGGTGACCCTGAGACAGCGGCATATGTGTATGGTACTGCAGTGCACTGGTATGAGAGCACTCAAAAAGTATATGAAGATGCCTTTGAGAGGGTAAATGCAAAATTTCCTGACCATGCCATTATTCACACCGAAGGCTGTATTGATGACCTGGGCAAACCCGCACCAGCGGGTATTGGCGACCCTGAAAACTTCACTGAAGAAAACTGGTTCAATAACGACTCATTCTGGTGGAACCCGAACGCCACCGACTGGGGATATACAGCGCCATGGCAGGGGGTCATTAAGGAAGACCATCCCATTTATACCCCGGTTCACCGTTACGCCAGGAACATTATAGTCAGTATCGACCACTGGCTGAGTGGATGGATTGACTGGAACGCCGTACTCGATCATAACGGAGGACCGAATCATGTTGGCAACTACTGCGGTGCTCCGGTTATGATCAATACTGAGACCAAAGAGGTTTACTATACACCGGTATATTACATTCTTGCCCAGTTGAGCAAAACAATCCGACCGGGTGACACAGCAGTTACCACCCGTAAAAATGCAGAAGGGATTGACCCGGATGCACTGCATGCCTGTGCAACGATCAATGACCAAAACCTTCTTACAGTTCAGCTTCTGAATACAACCAAGGGAGAGATTCAGCTCTCATTGCAGGTCAAAGATCAATATGCCGAAATGGTTGCTGAGGCCAACTCCTTGAGAACAATTCAGATACAGTTAAAATAAGACTTGCTCCCGGACTTAACAAAGTGTATAAAAGATGAAAGAGATCAGGTTGGGAAAGACTATATTGAATTCTGACAGTAAAGATGTGACCGGAAAGGTCGTTACCCTGGGTGATGAGAAGTATTACAAAATTGCCAATTATGACCGGATGCCTGATTTCTTCGTGGCGATAGTCAGTGATTCAGACCTCTGGATGTATATCTCAAGCAATGGTTCCCTGACAGCCGGCAGGAAGGACCGAAACAATGCACTCTTCCCATATTATTCTGAAGATAAGATACATGATTACAGGGGCAAAACCGGAAGCGTTACTTCCTGCCTTGTAGAAATGAATGGTCATGACTGCCTTTGGGAGCCTTTTGCTGTTGACCAGAACAGGGCATACAGGCTGGAACGCAATCTCTTCAAGAGCATTTACGGCAACAAGATCATTTTCGAGGAGAAAAACCTTGACCTGGAGTTGACCTTCAGGTACGGGTGGTACAGCAGTGAAAAGTACGGCTGGATAAAAAGATCACAGCTTGAGTCTGCTGGCAGTATGCCAGTGACAATCCGTATTCTCGACGGAATAAGAAACATCCTTCCGTATGGCGTTGATTACGCCTTCCAGAATGAATACAGCAACCTGCTGACAGCCTACAGGAAGAATGAGTTTCTTCCGGAGAGCAGGATGGCTCTTTACCTTCTCAGTTCCGTCCCATCAGACACTGCTGAACCCAGTGAGGCATTAAGGGCAACAGTGGTCTGGTCAGCAGGCACTGTCAATAATAGCCAGTATCTTATCTCTGACAGGCAGCTTGACAGCTTCAGGAGAGGAGGTGAAACCGAAACTGAAACGGACCTGTTTGCTTCACCGGGAGCCTATTATACAATACATGATTACAGGCTTGAAAACGGTGCACAGCTGACCTGGTATTTTGCAGCCGATGTGAACAAGGACTCGGCAGATGTGATTAACCTCGACCGTTTCCTGAGGAGCGGCAGCAACCTCCCTGAGATTCTGGAAGAGGAAATCGCCATGGGTACCATCAGCCTTGTGCGACTTGTTTGTGCCGCTGACGGACTTCAACTTAGTGGCGATCATCTGGGTGACGCCCGTCACTTTTCCAATACCCTTTACAACATTATGAGGGGAGGAATATTCGAAAAGAATTATGATGTAAGCAAGAGTGATTTTATACAATTTGTCTCACAGTGCAACAGGGGCATTTATGACCGTCATGCCGCCAGTCTCGGTAAACTGCCCGGAACTTTGGCCCGCGGCCAGCTGACCGGTATCTTGAGGCAGGAAGGTGATCCGGACCTTGACAGGATATGCATGGAATATCTTCCTCTAACATTCAGTCGTCGTCATGGTGATCCCAGCCGCCCCTGGAACCGCTTTCAGATTGAACCGAAGCTGCCGGACGGAAGCAGGAAAACAGGCTACCAGGGCAACTGGCGTGATATTTTTCAGAACTGGGAGGCATTGTGCCTATCATTTCCCGGCTACATTGAATCTGTCATATTCAGGTTTGTAAATGCAACCACGGCTGACGGTTACAACCCCTACAGGATCACCCGTGAAGGGATAGACTGGGAACGCCCTGCTCATGATGATCCATGGGCATATATAGGTTACTGGGGAGATCACCAGATAATCTATCTTCAGAAATTCCTTGAACAGTCCCTCAGACATAATCCCGGCAGGCTCGACGGGCTGATGGGTGAAGAGATATTCGTATATGCAAATGTGCCGTACAGGATCAGGCCCATTGAACAGATGATCATGAATCCCAAGGATACAATAGTCTTTGACCACGATCTAAATGCACAGATTGAGGCTGCGATGAGCCAAACAGGTTCAGACGGTGCCCTTTTGCGGAGAGCCGGCGGAGATATCCACCGGGTTAATCTGATGGAGAAGATACTCTGTTCACTTCTTGCCAAAATAGTGAATTTCGTTCCCGGTGCAGGCATATGGCTCAACACCCAGCGTCCGGAGTGGAATGATGCCAATAATGCCCTTGTCGGGAACGGGACATCTGTTGTAACCCTCTGTTATCTAAGACGATCTCTCCAATTCTGGATCTCCACCCTGGAAACCGTCAGTGCAAAGGAATTCAGTATGTCAGAGGAACTGGTCACCCTGCTTGAAAAGGCATTCCTGGTCTTCACATCAAACAGGCGTAAACTGTCAGGGGGATTTTCAGACCGCGACAGGTATGATTTTGCACTGAATCTGGGCAGGGCCGGCAGCGAGTACCGGCAGACCATATATGAAAACTCATTTTCCGGCAGGAGGGCGAAGGTCAGAACAGTTTTACTCTCTGAGTTCATGAAGCTCATAATGGAATATGCTGACCGGTCGATAGATGAAAACAGGCGTGATGACGGACTGTTCCATTCCTACAACCTGATCTCATTCAGGGATGAACGGATAGCTGTGCGCAGGCTCTACCTCATGCTTGAAGGACAGGTTGCCGTATTGAGCTCCGGCTATCCAGACCCGGTCATGAGCCTGCAGATTCTTGATGCCATCAGATCAAGTACACTTTACAGACCTGACCAGCAGAGTTACATGCTCTATCCCTTCAGGCGGCTTCCACGCTTTAATGAGAAGAACAATATTCCCGGTGACTCAGTAAAAAGCTCCCGGTTGCTGCAGAAGATGACAGAAAGGAAAGATACTTCAATAGTCACCGCAGATACAGAGGGAGGAATCCATTTCAACGGTTCATTCAGGAATGCCGGTATGCTGTCAAAAGCCCTCGATGCAGTTGACCCTGAGGTCTACGGGGTGCTGGCTGTGGAGGAGAAGGAACTGATTATAAGTATCTATGAGTCGGTATTTGATCACCAGTCG
>Ga0116187_1000500_pt1 | contig 46995 bp, 38 predicted proteins | sample AD_JPNNA6_MetaG_FD_89755 | JGI IMG/M metagenome (GOLD analysis project Ga0116187, IMG submission 89755) | Active sludge microbial communities of municipal wastewater-treating anaerobic digesters from Japan - AD_JPNNA6_MetaG | ecosystem: Engineered > Bioreactor > Anaerobic > Digestate | place... | reverse complement strand
TTCAAAGTGTCTTTTGCTCTCCCTCCGCCGGATATGTATGGATCCGGCTACGGTCGAGCAAAAGAGATTTCTATTGACAAAACGCTTTTTCATAGGTGAAAAACTACTCTTATTCGTCATGCCGGCGCAGGCCGGCATCCAGAAAGATTTGAAATAACTGGATTCCCGCCTGCTTCGACAGGCCGAGCAACCGGCGGGAATGACAATATTGTTGTTTTTATGTGGTTATGCAAACGTCTCTCTTAAGGTGCGGCACTACCGGAGACTTGCGCAAAAACGACATATAGAGTAAGTGAGAGCTCATATTATTTTCTCATCGGGGATATTATGAAGAAATTACACCCTACAGTGGCGGCGGAAAGAAATTATCCGGTCGAAAAAGAAAAATTTGTTCCCGTCTCCCAGTATTTCGGTGAGGATACTTTTCAACACCGCGTGATGAAAGAAAAACTCCCCAAAAGCACCTACAAGAAATTCCTGGAGGCGATGAACGAGGACAAGACACTCAACGAAGACACGGCCAACGTTGTCGCCGAGGCGATGAAACAATGGGCGCTGGAAAAAGGGGCAACTCATTTCGCACACTGGTTTCAGCCGATGACCGGCATCACGGCAGAAAAGCATGACGCATTTGCCGACCCGGCCGGGCCGGACATGGCCATCGAACGTTTTTCCGGTAAGCAACTTGTACAGGGCGAGCCGGACGCCTCAAGTTTTCCTTCCGGCGGCATCCGCGCCACCTTCGAGGCCCGCGGTTACACGGCCTGGGACATGTCCTCCCCAGCGTTCATCAAGCGAAACGGGATATCGACAACTCTTTGCATCCCGACTGTTTTCATCTCCTACACCGGCGACGCACTGGACAAGAAAACGCCTCATCTGCGCTCTATCCGCGCCCTGAATAAAAGTGCGACGGCTATGCTGAAACTTCTGGGCGCAAAAAGCGTAAAGCGCGTATACCCCAACCTGGGCCCGGAGCAGGAGTATTTTCTCATCGATATGGACTACTACTGCAAACGCCAGGACCTGGTACTGGGCGGCCGTACGGTCATCGGCGCGCCCCCACCCAAAGGCCAGGAACTGGAGGATCAGTATTTCGGCAGTATCCGTGAGCGCATATCGTCATATATGCACGATGTCGAAGAAGAGCTCTTCAAACTCGGCATACCGGCCAAGACCCGCCACAATGAGGTCGCCCCCAGCCAGTATGAAATTGCACCCGTGTATGAGGAGGCAAATATTGCCGTCGATCACAACCAGCTGATCATGGAAACATTACGCCACGTAGCCAAAAAACACCATCTGGCGGCCCTTCTGCACGAAAAGCCCTTTGCCCGGATCAATGGTTCGGGCAAGCATGTCAACTGGTCGCTTGCCGACGATAAGGGCAATAATTTGCTCAACCCCGGCACGACCCCCGAGGACAATATCCAGTTTCTGGTCTTCCTGATCGCCACGGTCCGCGCCGTTTATAAACATGCCGACATCCTGCGCGCATCAATCGCGTCATACGCCAACGACCTGCGACTGGGTATGGGCGAGGCGCCGCCGGCGATCATGTCCGTTTTTCTGGGGGAAAAACTCACTCAGATTCTGGAAGACATCGAAAAGGGCAACATCGCCGGCGCAACCAACGCGGAAATCATCGATCTGGGAATTTCCTCGCTGCCGCATGTCAGCAAGGACAACACGGACCGCAACCGGACATCCCCTTTTGCCTTCACCGGCAACAAATTCGAATTCCGTGCGGTCGGTTCTTCTCAGAACATCGCCTCGCCCGCGCTGGTGATTAACACCATCGTCGCCGAGAGTCTCGATGAGCTGGCGGAAAAAATCAAAGCCCGAAACGGCAAAAACATCAACAGGGCGGTTCTGGAAGTCCTGAAAAGTGAAATCGGCAACATAAAGCCAATCCTCTTCAGCGGCGACAACTACTCCAGAGAATGGGAAGCGGAGGCAAAAAAAAGAGACCTGCCCAACGAGAAAACAACGCCCGGCGCGTTAAAAGCACTGATTACCACAAAAGCGTTCAACCTCTTTGAGAAGTATCAAGTCCTCTCCCGTGCGGAACTTAAATCCCGCTATCTGATTCATGTCGGACGTTTCATCAAGGATCTGGAAATAGAAGTCAAATGCCTCAACAATATCTGCATGTCACAGGTGATTCCCGCGGCAGTGACCTATCAGAAGAGGCTCGCCGAGACGCTGCTCCTCACCAGGCAGGCCCTGGGTGCAAAAGCGGCGGTGCCTGCGGAGACGGAACTGCTCAAGAATGTGACGGATCTGATCAATACGATCTACTCCTTGAACAAGGAAATCCAGGCCCGCGTGGACGCGGCAGAAACAATCCAGGAGGATCCCCGTAAAGCCGAGGCGCTGGATGTGAGAGTCAGGCCCAAAATGGATGAGTTACGCGAATGCGTCGATGCCCTGGAGAACCTGATTGATGATGAGCTTTGGCCCTTGCCGAAGTTCTGGGAAATGCTCTTTATCTCGTGAGGCAGCCAGCCTGGCAAACCATCTGAACCGGATCTTCTTTTAAATGTCTTTCGCGGCATACCAGATCATCCCGATGCGCTCACGCAAGAGCTGCGTGTTGTCCATAAACGAGTGCGACCGGGGGATGAAGCGCAAAACCGGTGAACCGGCGGGTGTTTCGTACAGAAAGTCAGTGGGGAGAGCAGTAACATTTTGAAAAAACTTCCTCACTTGCGTCTCACTTCTCTTCATGTGAGAGGCGGAGGTCACCAGACCGATCCTGATTTTTTTGTCCACGAACATCCGGTTTAATTCCAAGGCATGCTCATAGGTGTTGGTCGATTTCGCCTCCAGTCGGATTTTTTCTTTGGGAACACCCAGGTCCAGGGCCATCTGTGCCATCACCTCTGCGTTGGATGCACTTTCCAGACCGGCACCGCTTAATACTAAATATTTTGCCCTATACTGCTTGAACATGGCCAGTCCGTGTATAAGCCTGAGGACTGTCGCTCCGGTCGGATAAGTTTCCCCCAGTGCCCTGATTTCATATACACCCCCGCCGAACACGACGATGACATCGAGCTCTTCATCTCCTTTGGCAGGCGCCGGTGAGATGATATATTCCTTTTCCTGTTTGTAGCTTAAATAATTGGACACGGCACTAATACTGAATCCATAGAATAAAACAATGGCCAGCAGCAAAAACAGGGCGCCGCTTCTTTTTTTTGCCGCGGTAAGGCACAGCACAAAAGAAACGACCAGAAGCAGGAAAATCATAAAAACCGGATCAACAAACGATTTCAATATCTGGTAAACATACACCATGTCTGGTTTCTCCCATTGTATGTTGTGTTATCTTGCTTTTTCATTTTGTGGTCTAACCGGAGAAATTTCAACTGTCGCGGCGAAAATGCCAGACCAGTATCGCACGGTAAACCGCTTCCCTGCCCCTCAATTTTTTTGCCCTGCCTATCGTCGCTGCGACCCCCGCAAAATTGATCATCCAGCTCAGCACCAAACGGACAAAAATGATCGAGGAGGACAGTCGATAAGAGGCAGGCGATTTCCATTTGTTGAGAAACTGGTAGCGTGACCGGTAATACTCGATCCGTGAACGAGCACTATGGCCGATGCTCTGCCCCTGAAGATGGTAGATAAAGGCGTCCGGTACCTGCCAGACTTGCCAGCCAGCTCGCTTCATGGCAAAGGCCAGGTCCGTTTCCTCAAAAAAGAAAAAATAACGCTCGTCAAACCACGACACTTCGTCAAGGGCGCGCCTGCTGACCAGCATGCAGGCGCCGATGGCGGAATCCACCTCCAAAGGGGCCTTATGGCTGTACCTTTTGCTGGGATAGAGGCGGGGGAAAAGATACTCCAGAAGTGATATATTCACGGCCAGCGTCAAAAGAGTGGGGAAAGAGGCGATGGAGTTTTGCCTGCTGCCGTCGGCGTTGAGCAGCTGGCCGCAAACAATGGCCGCCCGCGGATGAGCTACAGCAAAAGACCACAATTTTTGTACTGCCCCTTCGGTCAGCACCGCGTCGGTATTCAGTAAAAGTGCGTATTTACCCTGCATCAGGCCAAACCCCTGATTGTTGGCCGCACCGAAGCCGCGGTTTTCGGTATTAGCAATGACTCTCACCTGCGGATATTCAGTCGCGAGCATCTCCTGAGAACCGTCCGACGAGGCATTGTCCACAACGATAATTTCAAATGCCAGATCACCCGCTGTTTTATAGATGGAATTCAGACAGTCCCGCAGGAGGTCTTTGGTATTCCAGTTGACGATGATGAAAGAAATATCCATAGGAATTTATTTATCGCGGTTTTCGGAAGACCTGGTGCTCTCGGCGCCGCGGCCGGTTCTTTCCAGCTCGCTTAATTTGGCATATTTGAAAAATTTGTTGACCGAATCGGTTACTGCCAGTGTGAGACCCTGAGCTCCATCCATAAAGCCCCGGCGCAGAAAGTAATTTTGCAAGAAGGTGAGAAAAGCACGGCCGAACGCGCCGTAAGAAGACGAGTGCTTCCCCCTGCGATAAGATTCGCCGGCACCCAGCGTGGAGTAGCGGTCGATTTTCAGCAAAATGGCGCTAAGAGAGCTTTCCGTGCAATGCTCGATAGGAACCTCAAGCGCCTCAACCACGCCTTTAACTTCTACCGCCTCATGGACCGGCACCTGCGTCATATGACCCGCCTCACGGCGGAAAAGGCGTGTCACACGATCGGGCCACCAGCCGGCATGACGAATCCAGCGTCCCTGGAAAAAGTTTTTCCTCGGGAAGCTGTAACCGGCAGCCTGCACGTCTGTGCCCCTGACAATATCAGTGATGGCTTTTTGCGTCTCCTGGGGAATCCTCTCGTCGGCATCCAGCACAAGTACCCAGGGCTGGCGACACTTATCGATCGCCAACTGCTTTTGCGCCCCGAAGCCATGCCACCCCTCGCGATAAACATCGCAGCCAAACAGGGAGGCTATTTCCAGCGTTTTGTCCGTGCTTCCGGAATCGACCACGACAATCTGCGCTGCGAATGTGACGCTTTCCAGGCAATCGCGAATGTTTTGTTCTTCATTTTTAGTAATAATCGCTACGGAGAGCGGGATTTTTTCCACAGTGCCTCACCTGTTATTTCCTGACGCCGGATGCCGACCAGTTTTCCCAAAGCAGACGGGCGGCGGCCGCGTGCCCCGCCACGCTCCAATGATCGTCAAAATCCAGATAGAACTTCCGGCCGTCCGGAGTATTACGGGCAAAAGTTTCAAAGTCCACAAAAGTCACGCCGTCATGCGCGAGACTGAACTCGCGTAAAACCCATCTGCGGTTATCGGCTTTATCACGCCTGTACAAAATAGATTTATCGGAGGTATCGATAATATAAAGGTGAGCATCTCCCGCCCCGGCACGCAGACGCTCCAGACAGTACAAAAAGAATTCCTTCCTTTCCGGATCAAAAGTTGATTTCGCCGGCGGCTCCATCGGAGGTGGAAAATCAAATCCCTGCGGCGCCGGGTCAATGTGCATCGAGGCGCGGATGCGCTTGCTGAAAATCGGTCTGATAATCCGGGCGTGGTAGGCTTTCAGATATGACTTTCTGCGAAACTTGTCCCAAGACCTGTAGCCCGGTTGCTGCCTGGCCACCATAGCTTCGAATATTTTTTCCGCGCCGGGCCCCGGGTGATAGGCCAGGTCAAATTCGTTTTCTCCTGTTTTTTTCATTCCGCCCAGCAGATCATTGGGACAAAAAACATAGACCACTGCCACCGGTTTGAGGATATCCCTGTAATATTCAAAGCCACGCACAATCGAGTCAATATCCCAGCCGGGCATGGCCAGATTGATTATCTGATACGAGGGATCGGTTTTGCCAAGCTCATCCCCCAGAAGCTTTCCGATCGTTTCTTCCCATTCGACACCGAAACCGAAACCAAAAGAATCACCGACGATCACTATATTTTTTCTGCCGGGCGATAAATCCCATTCCGGCCCGCGGAAACCTTCACTGTTGGTATCCACGTAGTAGTCGAGCTGGCCCGGATAATACTGTCTCACGTTTCGCAGGTTTTTCTGAAGTGTGTAACCCAGTTGCGGATGGAACTGGCCGTACAAGCCCTGAATCACGGGGCGTCTGGCCTGGTATACAGCCTCCTCGATGGTTTTGACCTTCAGAAACGGCAGAGCAAGCTCCATAATGACAAGCATCAGAAACACCGTCGCCACAAGAAGCAGCATATTCCCCAAGAAACGACGTATTTTCGAAGCTGCAGATGTGCCCATTGTATTTGCCTTCTAAAACAGTGTGTAAATCAAAGGGGCCACCACCGATCCTTCCGCCAGAATCAGTAACGTACCGACAATCAGTAAAAACAGCAGGATCGGAAGAAGCCACCATTTTTTGCGAATTTTCAGGTAGGACCACAGCTCCGACGCAATCGACAATTTACTCATGTTGTCACCTTTCCATAGTTTTATATCAAAACTGTCTCTCGTAACGGGACTTGTCCGCATCAGCGGCCGCCCGCTCAATCCAGTAGCTGGCAGCGCCCCGGTCCAGCTTCGTATCCAGGTATTTCTTGCCCAGAAGCCTGCCCGATAAACCAATGGGGGTCACCATACCATAGAAAACAATCACCATGATGAGCTTGGTCATGACAAATCCCATCACTACGGCGAAAGACATCCAGACTTTCTGCAGCGGCCATAAAACAGACGGCAGGCAAAGCCCCAGCAGTATAAAAACAATCCCTGCACCGGCAGTTCCCGCGGCACAGGCAGGTTTGGCTTTCCATAAAAAATACACGCCGGCCACAAGTAAAACAGCGCCGATGAAAAAACCGAATTTTTTCAGCTCGGTCCTGCCGCTTTTTATGTTTCTTATTTCCTCAATGATCATCGCTTAGTCATTCCCGTATTTACTACGCCAATCTATATCACGGCTCAGAGGCTTTTGCTTTTCTTTGCTCAACAGATAGTTCCCCAAAACCAGATAGTCCATCTTGGTTCTCATAAAGCACAAATAGGCATCTTCCGGGGTACACACAATCGGCTCGCCGCGCACATTGAATGATGTATTGATGATGACGGGACAGCCGTATCTCCTTTCAAAGGCCTTAATCATTTTATAATAGACAGGGTTGATTTCTTCGGCAACCGTCTGGACTCTGGCCGAATAATCCACATGGGTGACGGCCGGAATGACGGACCGGACAACGTGCAGCTGCTCCAGGCCGAAATAGGACTGCTCCTGGGCGGTCATCTCCCGGCGGATACTTTCCTTAACCGGAGCGACCAGCAGCATATAGGGGCTTTCCCCATCCAGATCAAAGTAATCGGAAACTCTCTCCCGAAGTACGGTGGGGGCAAAGGGACGAAAACTCTCCCGGAATTTAATCTTTAAATTCATGGTCTCCTGCATCCGCGGTGAGCGGGCGTCGCCGATGATCGATCTGGCCCCCAGTGCCCGGGGGCCGAATTCCATCCTGCCCTGAAACCACCCGATGGTTTTTTCCGCGGCAATAAGATCGGCAACACGTTCGGGAAGTTCCTCGCTGGAGAGCTCCTCGCCGGGGATCTCATTTTGCTGGAGATAAAGGCGGATATCCTCGTTGGTAAACTCCGGCCCCCAGAAGCTGCCGCGCATGAAATCATGGGCTCCGTCCGCCCTGCGTTCATTGTCCAGATACTGGTACCAGGCAAAAAGCGCCGCCCCCAGGGCACCGCCCGCATCTCCGGCGGCCGGCTGAATCCAGATGTTTTCAAAAGGCCCCTCACGGAGAATTTTTCCGTTGCCCACGCAATTCAAGGCCACGCCACCGGCCAGGCACAGATTTTCCTGCCCTGTCCGGCAATGGATATGCCTGGCTATCCTGAGCATCACTTCCTCGGTCACTTCCTGTACGGAGCGGGCCAGGTCCATGTCTCTTTGCGTGACCGTCGATTCCGGTCTGCGGGGCGCGCCGCCGAACAGGCGGTGAAATTTCGCGCTGGTCATCGTCAGGCCGGCACAGTAGTTGAAATATTTCATATTCAGTTTAAAGGAGCCATCCTCTTTCAGATCCATAAGTTCCGTGAGAATCAGATCCTTGTAAACCGGACGGCCGTAAGGCGCCAATCCCATAACCTTGTATTCGCCGGAATTCACCTTAAACCCGGTGTAGTAGGTGAAAGCCGAATACAAAAGTCCCAGTGAGTGAGGAAAGTGCATTTCCTCCATAATTCTGATTTGATTATTTTCTCCTACCCCGTAGCTTGTGGTGGTCCACTCCCCCACTCCGTCGATGGTTAAAAAAGCGGCCTTCTGAAACGGAGAGGCAAAAAAAGCTGAAGCAGCGTGGGATTCGTGGTGCTCAGGAAAAAGGATGGCCCCTTCAAACCCGAGCTGCTTTTTGATGAACTCCTTCATCCAGAGCTTTTGCTTGATCCAAAGCGGGATGGCCATCATAAAAGACCGGATCCCCAAAGGCGCATAGGTCAGATAAGTTTCCAAAATGCGTTCAAATTTAATAAACGGCTTATCGTAAAAACAGACATAATCGAGCGCACCGGCCGCGATTCCTCCCTGCTTCAGGCAGTACTTCACCGCCTGCGCGGGAAACGAGTAATCATGTTTTTTACGGGTGAAACGCTCCTCCTGCGCGGCCGCGACGATTTCTCCGTTGCGAACCAGGCAGGCGGCACTGTCATGATAAAAAGCGGATATTCCCAAAATATTCATTTATCTGTTCGGTCGCCCCTTTTTGTGCTTCTGCCTGGTACAAAAACCACCTCTCGTTATCCTCTCCGTCGGATATAAAAATTTCAATCATTTCTGATGAAAAATCCGCCGCGCGGCGAAATGACGAAGACTATCTCTAAATTATCGAGATTCGATAACATATTTACACTTCTATTAAAACATGATTTTTCCACGCATCTGTGTTAGAGCCACGGTGCAGAATAAATGACTGAAAAGATACAACTTATGAAAAATATCGCGGTCGTCATACCTAAATTCGGCCTTGTCGGCGGCGCCGAGCAGTTCGCCGAGGAATTGACCGGCAGGCTCTCAGAAAACCCCGCTTACAATTTCCAGATTTTTGCCAACCGCTGGGAGGCCGGCGGCCATCCTTTTACGTTCCACAGGATTCCCATCATCAGCTTCCCCAAATTCCTGACGACGATCAGCTTTGCCCGTTTCGTTCATCGCCGGCTGAGGCGCGCTGATTTTTCTTTGATCCATACTCATGACAGGATCGTCGCCGCGGACATTTACACACTCCACGGTGTGCCCCACCGCTACTGGGTGAACCATGTCCGCCGTAAAAGGATGAGTCTGTTTGACCATGCCACCGCCTGGGTGGAAAAAGAGCTGGTTTATCAAGGGGGCTGCAAAAAATTTATTGCCGTGTCAAAGCTCACCAAAGAAATTTTTTTGGGCCAATACGCTGTTGACACCAAACGTGTTGAGGTAATTCATCCCGGCGTAAATTTGTCCCGCTACGAAAACAAAGATAAAAACCGGATTCGCCACGACGTCAGGCAAAAGTGGCAAATAGGCAATGATGATTTTGCCGTTATCTTCGCCTCCATGAACTTTGAAATAAAGGGACTGGATCATATCATTCATTCACTGGCGAAGCTGAGGGCACAGGGGAAAAAAGTAAAACTCATCGTCGCCGGCAAAGGTAATGTCAAAAAATATCAAAAAATTGCACGAAAAGCACAAATGGCCGACAACATTGTATTCACCGGCGTACTGCCTGCTGATCAACTGGTAAACCTGTACCTGTCAGGCGACATATATATGATGCTTTCCGAATTCGACACGTTCGGCATGGTCGTTCCGGAAGCCATGGCGGCAGGCCTGCCGGTAATCATCTCCGGCCGTGTCGGGGCAAAGGATCTGGTTCGCGAAGGCGAAAACGGCTTTGTCGTTGAAACCCCTTCCGATCACGACTATCTGGCCTCGCGGGTTGAATTCCTCCTTGACGAACCAAGGCGTAAAACCATGTCCGTGGCCGCTCGTAAAATGGCGGCGGATAATTCCTGGGAAAAAACAACGGACCGCTACCGGGAAATCTATACGGAAATCCTCGCAACAGGAAAATGAAGGGCTGAGTGAATGCGGATAATAGATCAAACCGGGTATAAACTCCCTCCCGATGTCAAAAAAATTCTGCTCATCCAACTAGGTGATATAGGAGACGTAGTCTGGACAACTCCCGCCATCCGGGCGGTACAGGACAGTGTCCCCGGCGCGGAGATTTCCGTGCTGGTGCGGGAAGGTTTCGGCGACCTGCTGGAGGCGGATCCGGCCATCAAAAATGTTTTTGAAACAAAGCAAAGCGGGGGGAACCTTTTGGCACGGACAACCGGACAACTGGCTTTTTTAAGGGGCGTCAGGTCGTGTCGCTTCGATCTGGCGATTGACCTGCGTCTGGGCGACAGAGGTGCGTTTTTATCGTTACTGTCCGGGGCGAGGTACCGGGTTACCAAGCACCATCCTGAAGGCGTTCCTTACTGGAGAAAATATTGCTTTACACATGCAGTAGTACCTGAGCCCCGCCACGGTACATATGGTGCGGCGGAACAAAGCCTGTCTTTTCTTAGAGGACTGGGCATTGACACTGGCCAGACAAGCCCACGTTTGTGGGTAACTGATGCCGTCAAAGAAAGAGTCCGCAAAATTCTCAATGAAGATAAAATCGATCCGACGGCGAGGCCTGTCACGATCAATTTATTCGCCCGCTGGTCCTACAAAGAATGGGTAGGCCAAAAATGGATTGATATCATCAACTGGCTCGGGCAGGAATTTTCCGTTCCCGTCATCATCATCGGCTCTGCTCAGGAGCGGTCCAAAGCCGAAGCACTCATCAGACAATGCCACGGGGAGGTCTTCAACCTTGCCGGCCGCACGACACTGGCGGAACTGGCCGGACTTTTGTCCCTCTCCCGCCTGCATGCGGGTGTGGACAGCGCCGCGCCGCATATCGCGGCGGCAACCGGCGCTCCGACCGTCACAATCTACGGCCCGACATCCTGGAGGGATTGGGCCCCCGTAGGAAGACAACACAGGGTGGTCGTGCCGGATATGGATTGCGTGCCTTGCTTTAAAAAAGGATGTGACAACAGCGGGCGCAGCCTGTGTCTGGAGGCGCTGGAGGCCGAATCAGTCAAAACAGCTATTCGCGAAGCGCTCAGTGAACCGTCCGAAAGTCTTCAAATTGATTCGCCGCAGTAAAAAAGCCGGCATACGGGTCACGACGGAGCAAATCCTCCACAATGGAGATGTATTTTGACAAACCTTCCTTTTTTGTTTTGAAATTATCCAGGGGCAAAATGGATACCTGATACTGATTTTTAATTCTTGTTGTGCCAAAAAACAAAAGCGGTATATTCAGCTCAAGCGCCAGCTTAAACGGCAGTTCTGAAAAATAGACTCTTTTACCAAACAGCGTCTGAATGTTGGAATCTCTTTTTTTCACGGGATAGTCATTGAGGAAGATGATCCATTCTTTTTTCTTCAGCCCTTCCTGAAGCTTCCTTTCTTCACCCACCAGATAATATTTATACAAAGACAATGTTTCATATAATTTACCGGAGGAAGTTTCTATTTCTTCCTTATAATCCGGAGCGACAAAGGACGCTGCATCTATGCCAAATACCTCTTTGAACAAAAGATTACGGATCTTGGGCCCGAAATGACCGGATATTAAAATAACTCCTGTATCCTGAGCAAGTAACCGCCGGACATGTTCTTTCCCGTCCATATGGATGTATTGCAGATACTTTTGGGGATTTTCCGCAAATAAATGACGATAAAGCATATCATAGCTCAGGCTGTAAAAACACTTAAACACAAACCGGGCGTTGTTTTCAGTGCTGCCCAGCGCTTCTTTATACCGAACAATGCGTTCAATCGCATACTTTTCCTTTTTCAGATTTTGCAAAGTGAATAAAGTCATAAGCAGCGTGAAACCACATGAGCCGGGCGACATTTTCAGGGCAGTTTTTATGAAAAGCCTGTTTTTAAAATTCCTGAATGCGTCTTCTATTTCTTGCCCTTTAAGGATGATTTTTTTACTAACACCGGCCAAAGACATCATAGTTTAAATAAACCTCCGTGCCCTGTCCGTGCAAATTGCAGAGGCGGACGACATCCGGCGCAAATATTGGAAAAAGCTGGTTTTTATTATCGCAATAATCATAGTTTCAGGGCAATCGATTGCCTGCCGCTCACCAGAATGTCGTATCCGTCTGCCTCGAGGACAGGCAGGAGAAGCTTTCCTTTACCACCTCCGCCAATATCCGTGTCGTCGATAACGACAATATTGCGCTCTCCCAGGTTATCTTTGGCCGTCAGATAGGCCAGGAGGTGATTCTCCGCGTATTTTGTCCCCGGCAGAACATCCCAGGCGTCTAAAAACAACAGATCGATCCTGCCCTTAAATTTCCTCAGAAATTTCAGGCCATCGCACCATACGATTTTGCCGTTTCGATACTCACGGAGACATTTTTTGGCAAGTAAAACCACCCCGAGACTGATGTCCGCCGAGTAAACCCGCGCGCCCGACAAACACCAGTAAATAGTCGAATGCCCGTCATTACAGCATTCGGGATGGACCTCCTCTATGGGATGATTCATCGGCTGCCGCATGCAGCCGATCTCAACGATCGTTTTTCCGCCAAGCGCATGGAAAAGTTCGATTGATGCTTCAAGGTACTTTTTGGGAGCTTCTCTTTGCATCTGCTCGTCCCAGGTCAAGTCTATATGGTCAAAACGTTTTTCACCTTCACTGAGCTTACGGATTTTTTGTATGATACTCTGTATTTCCTGCATCCTTGTGTCTCTGTTGTTTTGTCGTCCTGCGGCCAGTCTAAACCATAATACATTGCTGTCTGTCAAAACGTATTTATCCTGAAAATGCGTTCTCCACCGCACCAGATTTTTCTCCATGCCGGCTTGGAACAAATATGAACCACATTGCAGTTTCACCAATACCGTCATATCGGCGTCCTTGCCGGGGCATTTGAGAAAACAATCCGGGCTAGGAGACGTATTTTCGCAAAGATGTTTTCGACATCAGCCAGATGCACAGGCAGGTAAGAAAAAATATCACGACAAATTGAACAAAACCTTCCACCGGGGTGGTAATACTCTTTTGACTATAGAGCGCGCGGGCCAGGGCGGAAACGGCAATCATGAAATAGCCGTGCAGCGCGAAAATGCCCAGCGAATAGCGTGACAGCAGGCTGACGGGCCGCCGGGCCCTGGTCCATCCCGCAACAAAAACGGACATAAGGAAGAAAGACCCGCAAAAAATAGACAATCTTCCGTAAGGCGGCGTTCGCCAGCCGAACGTCGTTTCGACGGCCACCAACGCGACAAAACAGATAAAAAAAAGCCAGCGGAATTTAATGATCCGCTCCTTGTAGCGAAACAGCAAATAGGCAGCGGGCACATAAATGTAATAATTTTTCATGGACCTGGTGTCGATGGACACCGTCCAGACCGCAGCGGCCAGAAAATACAAAACAGACACGGCAATGACCAAAACAGCCACGGGCAGTTTGAGCTTTTCAGGCAACTTCCAGAAAAAGAAGGCCAAAAACGTACATATCATCAATGCGAAAAGGAAATAAAAAATGGAGGGTACCGGATGCATCAACATGCCCACGGGAAGGTCCGGACCACCGCTGCGGACAATTGTTTTCAGCGGCAGCGGAAGTCCTCCGCCCAGCAGGAGATAAAGAATGAATTGCACGCCCACCCAGAAAATATAAACCTGGACGAGTCGCAAAAAGCGCTTTTTCCAGTAATCGTCTGATTCAGACATTTTTGTAAAAAAAAGGTACAGGGAAACGAAGATAAAAGAGGGAACGGCCAGAAGCGAAATGTTGAAGTAAAAAAATTGAATCGCCTGCCTGAGAGCCTCCATGAAACCCTGATCGCCTGGAAACATTGATGGTCTCAAAGGCTGGCAGTGCCACACTACCACCAGCATAATACAGATGGCTTTGAGTATGTCGATGCCCGCCTGTCTGTTCTGCTTTAACTCGGTTTGCCCGTCAGCCATAGAAATTCTCCCGGCTCATGTCTTCTGTCCCAGGAAAACAAGTCTGGTGATTTTGAAACGCCTCAACACCAGTATCGTCAGAGCAAGCGAACCGGTAAACATTGAGGCCGCCACAAGAGCATATTGCCACAGCACAGGAGCGCATCTCCAGGAAAAGATTCCATGGCTCACATAAATGTCCAGTGTGAACAATCCCGTCCAGGCGCAAAAAGCGTAGAAGCGCGTGCGCCGGACAAGCTCCAGCAGAAAAGACACCACGCCCATTCCCGCAAAAGCGATCGCATATTTATAAATGGAAACGATCAGGCGGGCGATACCTGTCGCGCCAAAAAATTCCTGCAGCAGGGGGTAAAATGAAGGGAATTTGTCGCTTTGAAACGCCATTAATAGCGGAGGAAAAGCAACAATGGAAATTGCATAAAATATTTTCCGCCTGGCCTTCACCCAATCATAATATTTGCAGACAAAAAAACCGGCCGCGTAGTAAGTGTAGTAAACCTTGAAATCGGCAAGGCCGAAATACTCCGTAGAGGCAAACCGCGACAGTATCATGGAAGCAATAACCAGGTGGTTTTCCCAGCGCTCCCAATGCTTTACACGAACCAGCCGGAGAACGGCAAAAAGCACGACACTGTTTAAAAACAGCGCCCATAAAAACCAAAGACCGTTGGCCGGAAATTTCGCCAAATTCAAAAGATACGCGGGCAGGCCGACAGGATCGAAATGATGACTCTTCAGGTAGAAAACTACGGCCCAGACAAAGAAAGGCACGATGAGCCTCAGCGCGTATTTTTTCACAAAACCGGCAAGCGTGTTTTTCATTTGAGTTGTTATTATGTAACCACTCAACAACATGAACAGCGGCATGGCAAATGATGAAAAAGTAAGATACAAGTAACTGTTCATCCTCAGGGGATGATTCATCTGGATGGTATGCCCCCAAACCACGAACATGATCGTGACACCTTTGAGCACATCAATATGGATATTACGCCCGGCGGCTGTCTGATCGATTTCCAGCCAATCTTTGATTTTCTGAAAAGCTATTCTAATATTCATATCTTACGCCCCAGAGTCTCCCTCCCGGCCCTGCTTTACAATTTAATGGTCATGGCAGCGCTCTACCTGCCCATCAATTTTTATTTCCCGCCTGTCCCACCATCAAAAAATGATCATTTACCAGTAAGCCAAGCGTACTAGCATACAGATGCGATTATTTAAACATCATTTTATGTCCCTCTTCAGGCCGGCACTAACCTGTTACCATGTTTCCCCAAGCCTGCCGCCGCGAATATTACAGGGAAAAACCAAAAAATATAAAGAACTAGACAATTAACACTTTTTGCATTAGAACCACCCTCCGGTAAGGGACTTTTTAAGACTGAATAGATATGGCAAAAAATACGCAGACGGTTTTTATCAGTCTCGCCGGCGTCGGCGGATGCTCGGTGTCGCGGGCATTGCGCTCTCTGGGCCAAAGCGCACTGCCTTTCGACTGGCTGATTGCACGGCAGGACTTCGTTATCAGCGCCATTGAAAGCGGCGGAGTGTCTTTTTTCGATTTCGAAGATCCGGCAAGCCTGCACGGTGAAACGATCATCACCGTCCCGGATCGCAGCGCCTTGAGTATTCACGATTTCAGGCAAAACTGGGCTGCCGAGAAGGAAAACGTAGGCAAAAAATACCAGCGTCGCTGGAGCAGGTTTCACGAAATCCTTAATTCGCGCCCAGATGCTCGGCAGCCCCGAAAAATCGTGTTTGTCCGCTCTTTTCTGGATATGGACGAGCCGATAGAATCAATTTACGATAATATTTTCGTCAGGCAGAAGGAAGATGTCCGGGCATGGGAAAACTTTCTCACCCGTGAGCAGCGAAAAAACCCGGGCACAGAAATGCATATGGTGATCGTGACTTCCCGCGATGACGTAAAATCGCAAGCTCCCAACGTCCGTGTCCTGAGGCTGAATAATTATAAGGACTATAAAGAAATCAAAAAGGCGCTGAAGAAATTGATGGCGCCGGCCGACCGTCTCAGATACCTGAAAATCAATGCGAGATTTGCACTGGAAAAATTTTTCGAAAAATATCACTTGCGCTTTTTTGTGAAAAACCGCCCCCGGGCATAAATCTGCGGGCGTAAACCCCTTTGAAAGAACATTGAAAAACAAGCCATGACCGAACCTCCGACATTTTCCATCGTCATTGTCTCATACAATACAGCCGCGCTGACGTTGGCCTGCCTGGAATCGCTTGCAGCCGCTAATGGAACAAAAGAAATCCATGTTGTCGATAATGCCTCTACCGACGGCAGTCCTTCGCTCATCAAAGAGAGTTTTCCGGATGTTTATCTGGCGGCCAACCGGACTAACCGCGGCTTTGCCGCGGCCAACAATCAGGCCCTGCCGCACTGCACGGGGCGCTATATTGTTTTTTTGAATCCCGACACGAGTGTTAAAAAAGATTCCCTGGAAAAGGCGGCGGAGTATCTGGACAAAAATGATCAGGTCGGCCTGGCCGGTGCAAAGATTCTCAATCCTGACGGAACATTGCAGGAATCAGTGTCTTATCGTTACCCGGGAGAAAAATATTCATCCTGGGAAACCAAAAACCTTGCGGGAAACATCGCCTGTGTTCTGGGAGCCTGCATGATCGCCCGCAAAGAACTGATCGACAGCCTGCACGGCTTCGACGAAGATTTCTTTCTCTACGGCGAAGACCAGGACCTGGCCTGGCGTATTCGGGAAAAAGGCTTTTCTATCGGTTATATTGAAGATTCGGAAGTATTCCACTGGGGTAGTCAAAGCGAAGCCAAAACACCGCCGGTGGAGATCTTCGCAAAAAAGCTCAAAGCGGAATATTTATTTTACGCTAAACATTACCGACCGCAAGCTATTGTCAGGATCAAGCGCTCTCAAAGGCAAAAAGCGATATATCGCCTGATCACCCTAAAACTTATGACCCCTTTTGTCCGCGATCGATTCGTACATGACAACAAAATGCAATACTGCCGGATTGCCCTGGAGATGGCGGCTAAGTAAAGGATTTCTCCGATGACCATCTGTACAGCCATGACCATAATTGTCATCGCACTTTTTTTGATTCCCGTACTGCTGGAGTCATCGATGTACCTGCTCATTCGTCGGCCGGGACTGCTGAGAATGTTTTCACGGCGTTTCCGTAACAGCATCAGCTATCTGTATATTCAGGGAGACCGCAAAATCATGCAGTATCAAAAAGGATGCGGCCGATACTCGCCGGATCTGGGCTACACCCTGAACCCGGGAACGTTCGCCTATTCAGAAATTGAATTCACGAATGAATACCACATCAATTCCCTGGGCGTGCGTGACACGGAAAAAGCACTTGATGCACCGGAAATAATACTGCTGGGCGATTCCTTCGCCCTCGGCTGGGGGGTCGACGCCCAGGAAACATTCATCAAAGTCCTTGAGAAAAAAACAGGCTTGACGACACTCAATACCTGTGTGCCTTCTTTTGGTACAGTAAGAGAGATGATCATGCTGCGCAAGGCCGACCGCTCTTGCCTCAAATGCCTTATTTTGCAGTATTGCGCCGATGACTATGACGAAAACCGCCTGTATTTTCAAAATGGCAACCAACCGCAACTTATGCGTGAGGAAACTTTTGAAAAAATCGTCAACTACTTCGGCAGGCCGATCAGTTATTATCCAGGAAAATATCTGAGACTGAAAATCAGGAAAAAACTCAATGCCCTGAAGCCTGCGAATAAACCAACGACATCAGATGCCACCTGCCCCGACGAAGTTGAATTGTTTGTCCATGTTTTAAAACAAAATGCGGATCTGCTCACCGGTATTCCTCTTATTGTCTTCGAACTCAGCGGAATCAACCAGACAAACGATTTTACCAGGAAGCTGCGCGAAAAAATCAAGACACCCGGTGAGCCGTCGTTTATCCGCGAAATGATCATCCTCGATATCGCCGCCGGCCTCGAAGAGAACCACTATTATGTCCTCGATGGCCATTTAACCCCGGAAGGCCACCGCATCATCGCTGATGTTCTTTACCAAACTCTATTCCGGGCAAATATTTATTAACAATCGGATGTCCCGGCAGGATTCCTTCGATTACTTATTTCACGTCAAATCGGGCCACACTGACGGCCCAACCGGACGAGCATCCGTTCATAATGTAAGGCAAACACAGACTTCCATATATTACTTGAACAAAGAAATGTTTAGTGCTATTGAATTTTCGCTATTTTTACCAATAATAATGAAAGCACTTTTTGAGGTGTTATGACACAGACTTGCTTAATTACCGGAGGTGCCGGCTTTATTGGCGCACACGTTACCAGAGAATTAATTAAAAATAATTATAAAACCATAGTCTTAGATGATTTAAGCGGAGGGTTTGAAGAAAATGTCCCCCGCGAAGCACAGTTTATCAAGGGCAGCATCACCGACCATGAATTAATAAACAAAATATTTGAGAAAAATACAATTTCTTACGTTTTTCACTTTGCCGCATACGCGGCGGAAGGCCTGAGTCATTTCATAAAACGATTCAATTATTGCAATAATCTGATGGGTTCCGTTAATTTAATCAACGCCTCGGTAAATTATGGTGTCAAATGTTTTGTATTCACATCATCCATCGCCGTTTATGGAACCAATCAATTACCCATGAAGGAAAGCACCATACCCTCACCCGAAGATCCCTACGGAATAGCTAAATATGCTGTCGAATTGGATTTGAAAGCAACCAGTAAAATGTTTGGATTGGACTATATTATTTTCAGGCCTCACAATGTATACGGCGAGTACCAAAATATCGGGGACAGGTATCGCAACGTCATTGGGATATTTATCAATAATTTGATGCAGGGCAAACCGATGACTATTTTCGGAGATGGCGAACAAACACGGGCATTCAGCTACATTGGTGATATAGCACCTGTAATAGCCAGATCCATTGAAGTGAAAGAGGCCTATAACGATGTTTTCAATATCGGTGCCGATATGCCCTATACCGTAAATCAACTGGCCGAAGTGATTTCCAGAGTCATGGAAAAACCCTTAACAAAAATCCATTTAGAAGCTCGCCAAGAAGTAGTGCATGCCTATTCGGATCATGAAAAAGCAAAGACCGTCTTCAATTTTGAACCCCAATATAACCTGGAGCAGGGTATCAAAAGGCAGGTCGAGTGGGCATTAAAGGTCGGTTCTAAAAAAAGCAAAGACTTCAGCAATATTGAAATTGAAAAAAATCTGCCATCCAGTTGGAAAAGCTAACACCCCAGAGTCGCATCTGTTTATTGAGAGCTGAAATGACCGAAGACAAGTCCATAGAACAATATAAAACTGACACAACCGTTAACTATTCAGACCATACGCAAATAAAAAAAGTCTTGTTAGTAGGGTATGGAATGTATGAAGGATATTTTAAGTCCCTGTCTGATGCTTTTGAGCACAATCACTGTTGCTGTTCGCATTTCCGTCACGAAAACACTAACGCAAGAAAAATATTCGAGACAAAAGGGTTACGCAGAATAAAAAATCTGTTGGTTATCAAGTCTATTAACAACAAACTGCTGCGCGAAGTAGATAGATATGCCCCCGATTATATTTTTATTATCAACGGCGAAATACTTTTGGAAGAAACCATCGCTTATTTAAACAAACAAAGTATCGTCATTTTATGGCTGATTGATGGAATAGATAATGTCAAGATAATGAATCATGTTTTGGATAAAATAAAGCACGTGTTTGTATTTGAACCGGATGATCTAAACAAAATACATGGAAGTAAATATTTACCGCAATGCGCCGATGCGGTCTTATATAGAAAAGTGAAAACCAACAAGAAATACGACGTAGGTTTTGTTGGCGCAGGTCACGAAAAAAGGCTGGGGATGTTAAATGAAATTTCACTCTTTTGCCTGGAGAATGGATATACATTCGGTGTATTTGGAGATTATAAAACATTTTTCAAGAAGCCTGCCTCGGAAAGAAAAAAATATATTCATTTAGAAAAAAACATCGAAGCGAATAGAAAACTTACTCCTTTTGAAGTTAATGAAATTTTCAATCAAACCAAAATCAACATCAATATTCATCATGAACAATCAAAGTTTGGGCTGAATCCGAGAGTTTTCGAAATAATGGCATCTGAAAATTTTCAACTTATAGATAGCCAACGTGAATTACATAGTTATTTTGAAGAAGGAATCAGCATGTCAACATACGTGAATATGGACGATCTAAAGAGTAAAATACTTTATTATCTTAAAAATGAAAAAGAGAGAGATTCCATCGCCAGCAATGGACATGAACTGGTATTGAGGAATCATTTATACATAAATAGAATTAAGACCGTTTTGGAGAATGTAGGCTCACCGGTTTAGTTAATGAGGGGTACCCCTGACCCAAAAGACGATAGAATTATCAAATCCTTTCCTGGCTCTTCAGCGATCTGAAATATTATAATTCATCCGAGTTTGTGATAGCTGATAACAAAACAATCAAACATGAGGACTTATTCTTTTGCAAAAAGCAAGTTACCTGGAAGATTTAATTTGGCAACGACAGTTTCGTTTTGATCATCTGACCATAGAAAACATTGATAATGAACCCGTCGCACGGATTTTCTCACCCGCCATTCTCAGGGAGGAATATTGTCTTTTCGCCAACAGCATTGCGACGGGCGACGAGTATTGCAGCCTCATCCATCAGAAGCTTACGGCGGCGATGGCCAACGGGCAGCCCTTTCCGGTGGTACGCTTCGCCGATGGTGAGTACGCTTTTTACAAACCCTCTCTGAAATGTAATGGGCTTTACAAGCAGGCGGAGTCGATCAGCGCCATCCGTCAGGTCATTCCCATGCACGTCGAAGCCATTGCCTATGTAGCATTGCGCGGTCTTTTGGCGCCACTTGTCTTTCCGGGCAACAGCCATAGAAAGGCATCCGGGTTTTTTTCGTTCTTCAGAAAAAAACCGGATACCGGCGCGACCGATTTCCTCGATTTGCTGAAGAAAAACAATATCCGTCTGACAGTGGAAAATTACCTGCCCTTTTACGCCCTGTACGCCTATTTAACATCTGATTTGTTCGCTGCCACGATGAACGGGAAAAAGATCTGCATTCTCAATTCAGAATATAATCAAAAATCATTTCACGAATGGTTTTCCAGACGCTCCAGTTATCCTGTACTCAATCATGTGAGCGTGCCGGCGGAGTATGTCGCCACTAAATGGGCGGACGTCCGTGAGGAGGTGCTGGCCGAGATCCCGCCTGACACTGATTTATGCCTGGTCGGTGCCGGCGTCGGGGCACTGCTCATCTGCGCGGATACCGCCCGCGAGCTTTCCGTCCCGGCCCTCGATGCGGGACATGTCATCAATATGATGAATGATCAGGTACACAAATCCGGTGCAATCCGTCTGTTTACACTAAGGAAACCTTCATGACTTTCCCGGGACGAAAATATCGCCTTCGTTTCCGCGAATGGAAAAACCGGCTCAGGTTGAGGCGCGAGGCAAGGCACTACCTGGGCGAGTTTCAGAGGCGCGGTCTCACTCTTCCCGATGATGACGGACTGAAGGCCGAACTGCGCGAGGCTTTTCCTAAACTGCACCCCAAACCAAAAGGACAGCTGGACATCATCGCCATCTACCACCACTACAATTGGGAGAATTTTTCACTCAAACCGGCGCTGGAAAAATTCGGCACAGTCCGCCACTGGGACTGGTTTGATAAGTTCAACCATCTGGAAAAAACCTGGCCGAAAGCCGGTAAATCTCAAATGAACAAGGCTCTGACGAAGCGTGTTGAGGCATGGATGGCCGATAACCCGGCCGATGTAATTTTCATGTACGTGTCGGGAATTCTCGTGGAGCCGCAAACCATAGCCGACCTGCGCGCCCACGGCATTCCTCTGCTCAACCTCGCCCTCAACGACAAAGAACATTTTGTGGGTAAGGTAAGAGGCGGACGTGCCTTCGGCTCAAGAGACATCTGCCGCCATTTCGACCTGTGCTGGACCAGCACCCAGGACGCCCTCATCAAGTACCGTGTTGAAGGGGCAAGGCCTGTTTATCTGCCGGAGGGGGCCAACCCGCAAATTCACAAACCCCACGCCCTGGAAAAGACGATCGATGTTTCCTTTGTCGGCCAGTGCTATGGAAACCGGGCTCAAGTGATAAATGAGCTTTCCCGGCACGGTATCCATGTCCAGGCCTACGGCCACGGCTGGCCTGCAGGCTCGCTCGCGGTCGAGGAAATGGTCAAGCTTTACTCCAGAAGCAGGATCAATCTGGGATTCGGTGGTGTCGCCGGGCATCAGGACACCTTCTGCCTCAAAGGGCGCGATTTCGAGATTCCCATGAGCGGCGGCCTTTATCTCACAGAGGACCATCCGGAGCTGACATATGCTTTCCAACCTGGCAAAGAAATATTGACTTACCGGGGAATTGATGATCTCGTTAAAAAAATACGCTACTATCTGGATCACCCGTCTGAGGCAGACTCTATCCGCCAAAAAGGTCACGAACGCGCGCTTAGAGACCATGCCTGGGAAAGCCGGTTTGAAAAGGTATTTCGCCTTTTAGGTATTATGCAATAGTAACATCGGCAAAAGAAAATCCCTGATGCCCTTCGACGGCAAGATGCTCCCGTATTGAACGCAATAAACAATGGGATCTTGCCGGACGCGGTGAGGGACGAGTTGGTTTTACGCTGAAATTTGCTAAATATGTTATTTATTTCGGACCTTGCAAGTAAATCAGGTTTGGTATATAAAACTCAACCTATTTCAAACAGAAGGCGGCTATTCGGGCACGTAAAAGCCGTGGTCAGCCTTTAATCAACTTGAAAAAACATGCTTTTTAATTCCTACACTTTCATTTTGCTCTTTCTGCCGCTGGCCGCCGCGGGATACTTTCTCCTGCACCGCTATGTATCGGCGAAGTGGGCGTTTCTTTTCCTTCTGGCCGCCTCGCTTGGCTTTCTGTCTTTGTGGAACCTGCATTTTTCACTGGTCCTGCTTGCATCTGTTGTAATCAACTTCCTGTGCGGCACCTCTTTGTCCCGGGTGGCGCAAAAGGGCGGCAAAAATAAAAGGATCATTTTTGTCTTGGCAATAGTCTTCAATATTCTGTATCTGGGTTTTTTTAAATACAGCAATTTTTTCGTCGAAAATATTAATGCCGTTTTTGCCACAGAGATGCCCAGACTCAGCCTTTTACTGCCACTGGGCATCAGCTTTTACACCTTCATGCAGATTGCCTGGCTCACGGACATCTACCGCCGGGGAGGGTATCGCTATGATTTTCTCAACTACTGCCTTTATGTAACTTTCTTTCCCTATGTGATATCAGGGCCTATCGCCTACCATTCGGAAATAATTCCTCAGTTCAAATCTGGAAACGTCGGGATATTTAATCTTGCCAATGTCTGCCGGGGACTGTTTATCTTTTCGATGGGACTATTCAAAAAAGCGGCCATCGCCGATGCGCTGGCGGTTATCGCCGATGGAGGTTTTGCCGCCACAGGAAACCTCACCTTCACCGAGGCGTGGCTCACAAGTCTTTCTTATACCATGCAGCTGTACTTTGATTTCAGCGGCTATACCGATATGGCCATCGGCGTTGCCCTGATTTTCAATATCGAACTGCCGGCAAATTTCAACTCGCCTTACAAGTCACTGGATATCCGCGAATTCTGGCGCCGCTGGCACATCACCCTGTCCAGATTCCTGCGCGACTATATTTATATTCCGCTGGGAGGCAACCGCGCCGGTGAAGTGAGACTCTATGTCAATTTGATGCTGACTTTTTTAATCGGCGGACTCTGGCACGGCGCGGCCTGGACTTTCGTATTCTGGGGTTTCCTGCATGGCGCGGCCCTTTGTCTGCATCGTCTCTGGATGAAAACCGGTATTTCACTTCCGAAAATACCGGCCTGGTTTATCACCTTCAACTTCATCAATGCGGCCTGGGTTTTTTTCCGCGCCTCGAGTATCGGCGATGCCTTCAGGATATTGAAAGGTATGGCCGGGCTGAACGGAGTGCTCGTCTCTCCAAACTTGGCGGGAAGCGCCTTCTGGCAGAAAATGACCACTTTGGGTGTTCAGTTCGGCCATTGGCGAGCCCATCTTCCCAGGGCCGAAACAATGGAATATTTTCTGTGTATTTTGCTGATTCCGGTCGTGCTTCTTTTGAAAAATTCTAATCATTACCTCAACCAATTCACGCCGACATGGAAAAACGCCATGTGGGCTGCTTTGATGCTGACCCTGGGGCTTCTTTTACTCAACCGGACAAGCTCTTTTTTGTATTTTAATTTTTAGGCGGAGAAACAAATCGTGACATACAGGAAGTGGCTGTCGGCAATGTTAATTTTAACAATTATTTTCATCGCTCTAGTTGTGGGCCTGAATCTCATTGTCGATCACCACGCTGTACGTCAAAGTCTCTTCTCCGGCAAAAAAAAATTTCAACAAACCGTTTATCCCCTCGGCATCAATCAGCATATTTTCAATCCAGAATATGTATTTCGCCGTCCAGGCGAATTTGATTCTTTCCTTTTCGGGTCGTCGCGCACCTCCCAGATTGACGTTTCCAAAATATCGGCAGGAAAATTTTATAATATGTCCTACAGCATGGGAATACCCGCCCAGCATCTGGCCATTCTGAGGGCTTTTCTGAAAAAAGGAATGAAAATTAAATATGTCGTGGTCGGGCTGGATGACTTTTCCTTTAACGTTTCGCGCCCGGACTCGGAAAACACCCGTATAAGGATTATGCATCCGGAGGCGGAAGGACCGGAACGTCTCAAAATATTCTTCACATATTTTTTTCGAAAACCCGAGCGCATCGAATTGTCGCAATGGAAAAAAAGAGTGCTCAGGCAGGATTTGAAGGCGGCGTTCACCCTGAGTCATGAAGGGCTTGTTCTGGGCTGGAGCGACAGGGACCGGCTCCTTGAACAAACGGGGAAGCCTGACTTTGAATACAGGATCAATAAATATAAGCCATTGGTATATAATGAAAAAAAATTCAACGATGCTTTCAGGGCAATTGAAGAGCTAACCCATCTGGCGCAGGATCATGATTTTAGAATAATATTTTTCATAAATCCGTTCTACGACCAAATTTATATAAATAATGCGCAACCTTTGTTTGCGGCAAAAAGAAGGCTCGCCAGGCTTACCGATTACTATGACTTCAGCGGCTTTAACACAATCACCACAGACCCCTTAAACTATTACGAGGAGAGTCACTACCGCTTCCGCGTCGGCGACATGATTATCGACCGGATATTCGGTATGGCCAAAAGCTCTCCCGACGGTTTCGGCATACTGGTTACAGCGCAAAATGTGGAGCAGCATCTGGAAAAACAGAAAAGCGATCTGGATAAGTACCTGAAGAAATACCATCTTCAGTGAGCTGTTTGCGGCCGGACCGCGGGTCTTTTAATCAGTCCCAAATCACCCCTGTTCGAGGTCGGTAAAAAAACCCTTAAATTCCGAAGGATCAGCTTTGAGTTCGGCGATATCCTTATCCCACCAGGCTGATTCGGTGATTTCATCGATTGTTTTCTGAGAAAAACGGTATCTGATCAATTTTGCCGGGTTGCCGCCGACAATGGCAAAGGGAGGCACATCTTTGACAACCACACTGCCGGCAGCGATGACCGCCCCGTTACCGATATTGTTGACCGACGGCATGATCGTCACGTTAATGCCGATATAGACATCGTGGCCGATAATCAATTTTTTTCTATAGACATCTGGCATTTTTTCCACTAAACCAAAACAGGGATTAAAGAAAAATGCGTGGCTGGAGCGGCGGGTGATAGGATGGCTGCCGTTGATCACCAGCATCCTTCCGTCAATCGAGCAATAGCGTCCGATCACCGTGCCGGGGGGGAATTCGGTGCGAAAGCAAAAATGGGAGTACATGCCTACTTCGATGTTATGATACTTAAGAAATATATGGCGTAAAATAAGCGAGGAAAAATCAGCACCCCTTCGCGTCTGGAGTATCTTACGGATAATTTTCCTCAGCCTGTCATTGCCGATACCGTAAAGATAGTCGCACAATCTGCACAGCCATTGTGGTTCTGACTTCATTTTTTGCTCATTGCCTTAAAAATCTGCCGCCCACTGCAATAAAAAACATTTTGCACATAGGTTTTCAGTCCGCGGGCGGGCCATTGGTCAACAGTTGCCGGTTACGGGTGGGGCGGTTTCACCCCTCTTCTTTCGTCCGGCCCTCGTCTGTGTTCCAAACCATCCTTTTCTTAAGAGACTGGCATGGATTTTTAAACAGGAAGCATTTAAATCTCCCTAAATCCCCCTTTGCAAAAGAGAAACTTTTCACTTGTCACTTATCACTCGTTACCGGCCTTTGGCCTCCGCCCTCTTCAGTCAGCGGGCTAGGCCCGGCAAGCGACCCCACAAGACCATATAAGTAGGCACGGACTATTCTTTTCAAATGTTGGTTTTGCCCCGTCTCACGAAACAGGCGGGCAAGGAAACCACTCTTCCGCAGCTCGGCGTAAATCGCCAGGCGCCGCCTCAGAGAAACGGTTTGGGCAATCCGGCCTAACAGAATCCTGCCATGGTCTGCCGCGAGCTTCTTCATTATCGCAGACACGCGCGGCGCATCCGTATCTGCAAGTTTCCATAAATGCTCTATCACAAATCTATAGGAGGCGATACGCCTGAACCTGCTCTCTAAAGACATGTCATTAATTAACGACCCGGGTGTTGTACGATAATAATAATTATATTTTGGGGTATAGGCCATTCGCGCGACATTCGGCTGCACCATCGCATTCCAGAGCAGATCCTCGTGGCTGGTTATATTTTCTACGAAACGTATTTGATGGTGACAAAGCAACTCTCTCCGGACGATATTCATATAAACATAGCCGCTCCACTCTCCGCCGTTTAAGGCATCCTCCATCCATTCCACACCCGTCTTTGGCTCCTCGGACTTCGGCAAGACGATGAGAAAATGGCCGTCCATGTCACCAGGCTTTTCACGGAAACGACAGCCGTTGCATACGCCAAAATCAAGATCATGTTGTATCGCCAGTCTGTATAGATCCTCAAGATAGGCAGGCCCGACCGTATCATCCCCATCGATAAAAACAATATGCGTACCGGAGGCGGCATCAACGCCACTGTTACGCGCCGCAGAAACGCCTGCGTTGTCCTGGTGTATAACCTTCACTCCATCGCGGCTTGCCGCGTATTCCATCAAAAGTGAACCTGTATTGTCAGTGGAGCCGTCATTGACAATGATCGTCTCGAAGCCGCGAAATGTCTGGCTGTCGAGTCCGGCAAACAGATCCGGCAACCAACGCGAAACATTATAGGCAGGGATAATCACAGAGATGGGATAATCTGCGTTTGTGTCTCTATTCCTGACCTGGTTCATGTTTTTTCCGTCCTCCTTTGCCCGATGGCCTCACTTGCCCAAGCGTATAGCCGCATCGAGAGTGTTGCGCATCAGCATGGCGATGGTCATCGGCCCCACGCCTCCGGGAACCGGCGTGATATAGGAAGTCTTGGGAAACACCTCATCAAAAGCGACATCACCTGCGAGCTTGCCGCTAGCCAGACGGTTGACGCCGACATCAATAACCACTGCTCCTTTTTTGACCATGTCCCCGGTGATCATGTGCGGCTTGCCGACCGCGGCAATAAGCACGTCGGCTCTCGACGTCACCTGTGGCAGATCTCTGGTTCTCGAATGGCATATCGTCACCGTGGCATGCCGCTCCAGCAGAAGAAGCGCCATGGGTTTCCCCACGATATTGCTGCGGCCGACAACAACCGCTTCCTTGCCTGCCAGTTCAATTCCTGTGCATGAAATCAGCTCCATAATACCACGGGGCGTACAGGGAACAAACAGAGGCGATCCGGAAACAAGCCCTCCGACGTTGTAAGGATGAAAACCGTCCACGTCTTTCAAGGGATCGATTGCGGCAATTACTTTCTGAGTGGAAATTTGAGAAGGGAGAGGCAACTGAACCAGTATCCCGTGAATGAGGCTGTCTTTGTTGAGCGCGTCAATCAGATTCAGCAGTTCCCCCTCTCCGGTAGCGGCGGCCAGCCGGTACTGCCTGGACGCAAATCCGGCTTCCTCACAGGCTTTGGCTTTACGCCCCACATAGATTTCAGAGGCCGGGTCATCACCCACCAATACAACGGCCAGTCCCGGGACAATGCCCGTTTTTTGTTTTAATAATTTAGCCTCGTCACGAACGGAACCGCGTATTTCACCGGCAATCTTTGTGCCGTCAAGTACAATGGACATATCACTCCTTATTTTTTATATATATTCCGTCTTTTTGCTTTTTGATGCTGAAGGCATCCGGTCTTTATACTTATGAACAGTATATCTTAGGACAAAAATGCGGCAACAGCAAGAAGAAAAACAATCCCCCGGCAACAAGGGAAAAAAGAAGATTATCCCCGACAAATATTTAAATTCAGATTCTTGCAAAAATTCAGCTTCTCTGCTAAAAATACGAAAATTTTTAGGAGGCGATGGGTCATTAATCTCGCGCTTGTGCTGGAAAAATCTGTCGAACGCTACCCGGATCGTCCTGCACTGATCGCAGACAGTCGACGTGTAACTTACGCAGAACTTGACAATGCCGTGAAGGTGATGATGAGCCACTTGCGGCGTCTGGGGATCAAACAGGGGGACAAGGTCGCACTGATGTTGCCGAATATCCCCGAGTTTGTTTACTGCTATTTTGCCATTATCCGGGTAGGAGCAGTAGCAGTATTGCTCAATACCTCGTCAACCCCCTACGAGCTTACCTATCTGCTTGACAACTGCGACGCAAAAATTATCATCACACAAGCCGCCGGTGAAAAAAAATACAACGAAATCAAGGACCGTCTGACATCCTGTCATCAGGCGTATATCATCAGTCCGGAAGGAATCACCACGGGCAGCGACAAAGATAAAAACTTCAATGTGGGTGACGTCGCCCCCGTCACCATCGAGCCTGATGATCCGGCCCAGATCATCTACACAGCGGGCCTCACTGGAAAACCTCTGGGCGCGGTCCTCACCCACGGCAATCTGTGTGCTGAGCTGAACATGATTCAACCGATTTTCCGCAGACAGCCGGATGACGTCGGTCTTTGTCTGATACCTCTTTTTCACTCCTTCGGGGCAACAGTAAATATGCTAAACGTCATTCAAGCCGGCTGCAGCACAGTCATGATGGACCGTCTGACCATGGAGACCCTCTTTTCCGCCATTGAAAAAGAAAAAATTTCCTATATCTGCTCTGTTCCCCGTCTTTATGTCGGCATGGTTTTTGAGGAAAAAGCGGCAAAACATGATTTGAGCTCCCTTAAGCTTTGCGTAACGGGCGGCTCGGCCATGCCCCCGGAGTTCATACCCGTCTTTGAGCAGAAATTCGGCGCACGCCTACTGGAAGGGTATGGGCTGACAGAAGCCGCGCCTGCCTGTTCCTTCAATCGTATAGAGCGAACCGCAAAACACGGCTCGATCGGCACAGCCTTGGACGGCATTGACATTAAAATCGTCGATGATGAGGGCCGCGAGCTGCCGCGCCAGGAAACAGGAGAGGTTATCATCCGTGGTGCCAATGTCATGCAGGGCTACTATAAAGACGAGGCGGCCACCGCTTCCGTCATCAAAGACGGCTGGCTTCACACCGGAGATCTGGGACGGATGGATGAGGAAGGCTATATATTTCTGACCGGACGCAAAAAAAGAATGATTATCACCAGTGGATTTAATGTCTATCCACAGGAGGTGGAAGACGTTCTTAGACTTCATCCTGCCGTGGCCGATGTGATAGTGGCGGGCAAAGAAGACCTGATGCGCGGAGAAGTCGTCAAGGCAAGTGTGGTTTTAAGGCAGGGACATCGACCTGAGGAAAAGGAAATCATCCGCTACTGCAAAGAGTACCTCTCCGCATACAAGGCACCTCGGGAAGTCGAATTTGTCACCTCGCTCGGGACGGCGGGCAGGTAAAAGGAAGTGCTGATACTGCCTGCCGGTCAAGAAAAGCACAACAATGGTATTGGCCGGGGCTTAAGCTTTCCGGGCACCAACAATCAGAGAGTTGCCGCCCATCAGCACATTCCACGCATTTGATTCATCCAGCCAGTATTTGCGTTTGCCTTTTTCACCTTTGATTTTTGTAAACAGAAAAATTACCCACGCCAGAGGAAGAAGCCCAAGCTGGCTGTGTTTTGTCTTCGCGCTTGTCACCGACTCAATTTCCAACCCCGCATAATTCAGCGCCATTTTCAGAAGGGCAAAGGCCGGTCTGTTGATGTGGCCGTTGTTTTTCCGCCCGGCGCCGGCGCGCGGCTCAACCGGCTCCAAAATTCCATAAAAAACATTTCTCAGTCTGGCCTCCAGGTGCGAGTAGTTAGGGTAACTCAGCATCATCAGACCCCCTTTTTTCAAAACACGGGAAAATTCACGGAAGGTGTGGTACAAATTTTCCACATGTTCCGGCCCTTCGATACAGAAAGCATAATCAAAAGATTCATCCTCAAAAGGAAATCTCCCGTCCAGGTCTCCCTGAAAAATCGGAATTTCGGGGTTGCAAAAATTTCCCGTGCCGATATCCGCCGCCGTGACCGTAAATCCCTCGTTGTAGAGCATCCAGGAGAGCCTGCCCGTTCCGGCAGGAAAATCCAGCGCCTTCCCTTTTGGTTTATCTTTGACCAGGTCCACAATCTTGAAATGAATCTCGTCGAGCGACGCGATTTGAAACTCACGGCCGTGAATCAACATGTAACAACCTCACGTTTCCCCATCCTTAAACTGCACTGTAAAAAGGTCTGGAAAACTTCTGTTCACACATATCGGACAAATGACCGATCATCTGCATCTTGAATACTTTCCTCCAATTCCCCAACCTTCTGATCATCTAATCTTCCCGTCCTCTCATCTTCGTCCATTTACTTTTCAAAAACTGTGTGAACAGACGCCCCGGGCGCAAAAGCCCCCTGTGAATAATTTTACCGTGTCGCAGATCCCGCCAGGCGTCTGCAGGAGGGATACCGCCCCACAGACGGTTCCAGACCGCCTCGCCGTTTACGACATCTCTGACAAGCTGCTGCTGGTTTTCCCCTGCCTGCCCCAATAGCCGAAACAACAAGCGCCTGTGAAAAACGAAGGTATCCTCCATGATACACGACCAGTATCCTTTTTTGTACATCCTCAGCGCCAGATCGACGTTTTCCCAGCCCGCAATAAATTCTTCCTGGAAGCCGCCGAGGCTCAAAAACAAATCCCTGCGCACGGCATAAAACGTCAGAGGCAATTGCGGCAACGGACCGCTAAGCCTGCCCGGCTTTCGCCCGGCGATGTCGCGCAAAACTGTGTTGATAGCGTCACGAGGTTCGTCAGGCAGACTCTCCGGATCTTCATCTGCCTGGTCAAGTTCTTTCAGATAAACGTCATAGGACCAGGCGCGGCTGATATTGGCCTTACTAAAATCCTCGTATGCGCTTGCAGGATGAAGTGCTCCGATTTTTTTATTCGCTTTAAAAACGCGGGCCATTTTCAACAACACTTGCGGCTCCACAATCAAAGCGTCACAGGACACATAAACCAGAATGTCGCCCGGATTGTCCAGCGCGCGCACAGCACGATTGAAGCCGCCGCTGCATCCGTAATTACGACCGTGCTCGATCAGCCGGACACCCGGATAAGAGACAGGCAGACCTCTCAGATAGGCTGACGTAACAGGAGCCTCGGCCGGATCGGTGTTGTTCGCGATCACAATATCCGGGTCACCTTCCACAGTGAAAATACTATCCAGCGCCGCCGGCAACGCCCGCGGATGGGTGAAAAGATCACCCGGATCATATACGACCAGAATTAGCGTAAATTTCATTTGAACTTTCCCGATTCCTGCCAGCCATAGAGAGAGGTGACTTCCCGGCCCATGGGGCGGGAAAAGAATCACTCTTCGGGCCAACTTGACCGGCATCTATTTATTTTGACTAACTTCAACGTCATCCGGGGCAATGTAGTCATACCGGCGAAGGCCGGTATCCAGTGTTATCAAGTACTTTCTGGATTCCGGGTCAAGCCCGGAATGACTGGAGGAGGTATTATTCAATGGTCTGCTAATCGCCAGCCACCATTCATCTAACCCTCCAATCTTCCAAACTTCTAATCATCTAATCTGCTAACTCTCCACCCCCGGCCAGCGGGGGACATTAGTGGTTGCGCTGCGCGTATTTCTTGCCGTTCATGGTGAGCCTGTCGAACCAGAACGGCATTTCATCTTTAAATCCCCGCTCATCCTTCGACAGGCTCAGGACGAGCGGTGCTTTTAAATGCGTTGCCGTTGAGCCATGAGCTGTGGGCTATCAACCAGCCACCATCCATCTAACCCTCCAACCTTCTAACCATCCAATCCGCTAATCCTGCTACTGCCTGACTTCAACGTCATCCCGAGATAAGTAAGTTGGCCTAAAACAAAGCTATCTCTGCGTCATTTCGATGAGCGAAGGGTCATAATCGTCCGGTTTTTCAAAACCCAGTAGATTCAAAACAGTTGCGGCAATGTTGGCAAGACCTTTTTTTCGAAAGTCCGCCAGACAGTATTCGCCGGAAAATTGCGGGTCATAAATCACAAATGGCACAGGATTCAGGCTGTGCGCGGTTTTCACAGATTTCTTGCCTTTTTTGTCCACTGAAAACATCTCGTCTGCGTTACCATGATCAGCAGTAACGATGGCGATCCCGCCAAGCTCTTTCACCACTTCCAAAAGCTCACCCACACATGCGTCGACCGCTTCCACCGCCCGAATAGCGGCCTTCGTGGAGCCGGTATGTCCGACCATATCGCCGTTGGGAAAATTTATTCTTCCGAACCGGTAAGAACCGGATCTCAAAAGCTCTATCGCTTTGAGTGTAATTTCCCGTGCTTTCATCTCAGGAGCTTTATCAAACTCGATCCTATCCGAGGGGATCTCCACGTAAGTTTCCAATGTTTCGTCAATGTATCCGGAGCGGTTACCATTCCAGAAATAGGTAACATGACCGTATTTCTGTGTTTCGGACAAGGCAAATGTCCTCACACCGGCAGCGCACAGATATTCACTCAGCACCCGGTCGATCGCCGGCGGCTGCACAAGATAATTCGGCGGTATGTGGGCATCCCCGTCATATTCCATCATTCCTGCATAGTAAATATCCGGCAGCTCGCCTCGGTCAAATTCACGGAAATCCTTTTCCGTAAACGCACGTGAAATTTCGATGGCCCGGTCGCCCCGAAAATTAAAAAATATGACCGCATCACCGTCCGTAATCGTCCCCACGGGCTTACCTGTTTGGTCAACTACCACAAAGGCCGGCAGATACTGATCAGTGGCCGCGGGATCTTCGGCATAAAAAGTCTGTATCGCCTCAGTGGCGGAGGAAAAGCTGCGACCTTGACCTTTGACGTGCGCCTCCCAGCCGCGCCGAACGATATCCCAGTCGGAATTATACCTGTCCATCGTTACCTTCATCCGGCCTCCGCCTGAGGCGATCGCGTAATCCAGTCCTTTTTCATCGCAAATATTCTTGAGTTTTTCTTCTGCCGGAGCGACGTAATCCAGTGCGGTTCTTTCCCCCACGTCCCGGCCGTCGAGCAACGCATGCAAGCGAACTTTTTCAAGTCCCACGCGGGCGCACTCATCAATCAAAATAAACAGCTGGTCGATATGAGAGTGCACGTTCCCGTCCGACAACAGGCCGATAAAATGAACAGTGCCTCCCTTTTGAGACCGTGAGACTATCGCATCCCAGACATCTGTCTTAAAAATAGCACCGGTAGTAAGGGCTTTGTTCACCAGACGTGCCCCCTGATCAAAAATCCGGCCGGCACCCAGAGCGTTATGCCCCACCTCGCTGTTTCCCATATCATCGTCGGAAGGCAACCCTACGGCTGTGCCGTGCGCCTTGAGCTCAGTATAAAAATCAGATGCAAACAGCTTATCCAGCGTGGGCGTCGCCGCCTGATAGACAGCGTTCGATTCATCTTTTTTACCAATGCCGATCCCATCCATGATGATCAGCAGTAGCGGCCCTTTACGGCCGGGAAAGTGTTTCAGTTTTTCGAGATGCAATGACATAAGGATACTCCATTACCGCCTCCGGCATGCTCCCGAGAGCCCCTTCGGAGTGCCGACGGCAAGCTATTAACCATCAACTATCAACCACGAGCCGCAAACCATGAGCCACGAGCTAATCGCTATTCACCATTCCTCCAGTCCGCCAACCCTCTAATCCTCTAAACTTCTAATCATCTAATCTGCTAACTCTCCACCTCCGCCCCGATGAATCGGGGCACCTCCGCCAGCGGAGGACACGAAGGTTGCGCTTCGCGTATTTTTTGCCGTTCGTGGTTAGCTTTTAATGACCGTTCGTGGTGAGCCTGTCGAACCATGAACGTATTTATTTTTAAAACTCAGCTCATCCCCCTCCTTCGACAAGCTCAGGACAGGCTTCGACAAGCTCAGGGCGAGCGGTGATTTACTGCCATTCATGCTGAGCCTGTCGAAGCATCCTTTAGCCTTCTGCCCTTAGCCACGACCTATTCACCAACAAATGTTGGTTTCCTCTTCTCCAGAAACGCGGTCATCCCTTCTTTCTGGTCTTTTGTGCTGAAGCATTGCGAGACGCAGGAAAGCTCCAGCTTGACTCCGCCTTCAAGCGACATATCGATACCAAAGTTCATGGCGTTTTTCGCCATCTTGAGCGCGAAGCCAGGTAAGGTTGTTATCTTTTTGGCCATTTTGGTCGCTTCATCCATTAATTGCGCGGCCGGTACGACCTTGTTGACCAGCCCGATTTCATAGGCTCTGGCCGCGTTAATCTGAACACCCGTGAGAATCAATTCTTTGGCCACGCCCATACCTACCAGGCGGGGCAAACGTTGCGTTCCTCCCCAGCCCGGCAGAATCCCGATCAGAATTTCCGGCTGACCGAACATGGCATTTTCCGCGGCGATGCGCATATCGCAGGCCATGGCGATTTCGGTGCCGCCGCCGAGGGCAAAGCCATTGACTGCGGCAATAGATGGTTTAGCCATCGTTTCGAGAAAACGTAACGTGCTTTGACCCAGCTCCATGAGCTTCATGATTTCCACCGAGGTGAAGTTCTGCATCTGCGAGATATCCGCCCCCGCTACAAAAGCCTTTTCTCCCGCGCCGGTCAGTATCAGAGCCTTGACTTCGTTGTTTTGGTCGCACTCATAAAGCGCACAGGACAATTCACTCATCACCTCATAGTTCATCGCGTTTAAAACTTTCGGCCGGTTGAAAGTTATTTTCGCTATTCCGTCAGTGAGTTCCAGAATAATATTCTTATAATCCATCGTCGTTTCCCCCTTTTTGTAAAAAAGCCCCTTGTCCGCAACGAACAAGGGGCTTTGTTCAATAACCTAAGACCAATTGCCTATAGCATGTTTACACTGCGCAGGCATCGACCGGAGGCTTGATATCTTCCTTGCCCATCGCCTTGACAACCAGCTCGGCCAGATCCCAGGCCTGCATGGTCTCTTCCTTGTTGTTGTCCTTGATGCCGTCGGACATCATGGTCAGGCAAAACGGGCAACCTACAGCGATGGTATCGGCACCGGCATCGATCGCCTGTTTGGTACGTGCGTTATTGATGCGTTCTCCGATATCCTCTTCCATCCACATTCTCGCTCCTCCCGCGCCGCAGCAGAAGCTCTTATCGAGGGTGCGCTCCATCTCAACGACGTTGATGCCCCTTATGGATTTCAGGATCTGGCGGGGCGCATCATAAATCTTGTTGTAGCGGCCCAGGAAACACGAGTCGTGGTAAACGAAGGTACCCCTGAGGGACTCGGGCAGACGGATCTTGCCCTCAGCAATCAGTTTCGCGATAATTTCCGTGTGATGATAAACTTCGAAGTTACCGCCGAAGTTCGGATAATCCTTCTTCAGAGCGTTGTAGCCGTGCGGACAAATCGCGATAACCTTTTTGACACCGTAGCCGTTCATCACCTCGATATTGGTCTGGGCAAGTGTCTGGAACAGATACTCATTGCCACAGCGCATGGCTGAATCACCACAACACCCCTCTTCCGTACCGAGAATTCCGAAGCTGACACCGGCTTCCTGTAAAATTTTAGCGAAAGCCGTGGAAATTTTCTTGCCGCGGTCATCGAAGGATCCGGAACAGCCGACGTAGAAGAGGTACTCAACATTCGGATCCTCGGCCAGCGTTTTCACGCCAAGCTCCTTGGCCCAGTCTGCGCGTGTGTGGGCGCCGATGCCCCACGGGTTGGAGTTGTTCTCCATATTCCGGCAGCTAAGCTGCAGCTCGGCGGGGAAGTCCGCCTCCGTGAGCACCTTGTAGCGACGCATATCGATGACCTTGGGCACGTGCTCCACGGAAGCGGAGCAGTGCTCCATGCAGTACATACAGTTGGTGCAGGCCCACAGTTCGTGCAGGTCGATCACTTCGCCGACAAGCGCCTTGGCCGGTGCTTCTTCCGCGGAGGCGTCGCCTTCGGCCTTGTCTGCCGGCTTGGAAGCAAAAAGTTTTTTCAGTGGATCCGGAACCTGCTCCAGCCAGTAAGTCTTGATGTCCTGAACCAGTTTTTTAGGTGACAGTGGTTTTCCTGTCAGATAAGCAGGACAACCGTCCTGACAGCGGCCGCAACGCGTGCAGGCGTCCGAGTCAAAAATCTGCTTCCAGGTGAATTCTTCCAACTGACCGACACCGAAAGCTTCCGCGTTTTCAAAATCGCGAATTGGTTCGATATAACCGGTCGGCTTGGAGGTCTGCAGAAAGTGATTGGCCGGCGTGGTAATAATGTGCAGCAGGCGGGAATAAGGAATGTAGGCAATAAATCCCAGAGCCAAAAAGGCGTGTATCCACCAGCTCACCTGATGGAGCACCTTTGCCGTATCGTGGGAGACACCCGTAAGGGTGGCCGAAAGTATCCAGCCGACAAACGACCAGTATTCCCAGGGCGGGTTGGTCACGTGAATACGCAGAGCCTCGACGATAAACCCTGTCACGATGATGGCGCCGATCAACAAGAGCGTGATCACGTCGTCGGGAGTGGTGTCCATCGTTCCGCGGTATCCCAAACGGTCGGCCTTTTCCACAAATCGCCGGTCAAGGGCAATGATCACACCGATCAGGACGAACAGGCCAAACAAATCCAACAGGAAAGAAAAGATCAGGTAAAAGTTGCCTTTGAGGAACGTCCAGCTCAGAAGCGGTTCCGTGATGTGATGCTGCCCCGCGTCGAATGCCGCACCGAAAATAAGAACGAAAAAACCGAAAAAGATCAGGGCATGCATAATCCCCGGATAAGGATCTTTCAAAACTTTTCTCTGCAGAAAAACCTCGGCAAGAACTGTTTTAGTTCTCTGAGCAATGTCATCCAGGCGCATTTCCGGCTTTCCCATGGCTTTCCACATCTGCCAGCGGCGATAAACGCCGTAGGCAAAAATGGCCAGAGCAACGAACGTCAGAGCAAAAAGGATAATTTCGAATGACGGCAACGGAATGTTCCAAAAAACCTCGCGTCCTTCCATACCAATTCCAAATTCATTTGTCTTCATTGATCCTCCAACAAAACTTGAGGGCAAAGTCTCTCTATTATAAAATAGTCTGAATATCGTCCCCGCTCCGTTTCCGGGGCGGGGACGAAGGGTTTTTATCCAACCAGCTGTTTACAGACGGAAGTCAGTGCGGGCACAACCTTGAACAGATCATCCACCACACCGTAGTCCGCTTTGGCAAAAATAGGCGCTTCCGCATCCTTGTTGATCGCGACAATGCATTTGGACGAGCTCATGCCCGCCAGATGCTGGATCGCTCCGGAAATACCGCAGGCGATATACAGGTTCGGGGAAACAACCTTGCCGGTCTGCCCGACCTGATCCTTCTGGGGACGCCAGCCTGCATCCACCGCCGCACGGGACGCGCCGACGGTGCCTTTGAGCACATCGGCCAGTTCTTCCAGAATAGCGTATCCTTCAGGCCCTTTCATACCGCGGCCGCCGGAAACAATCACGTTGGCCTCGGTCAGGTCGACCTTGCCACTGGTATCTTTTTGTACTTCCAGAACTTTGCTCTTCTGCTCACCGACCGCCGCATCCACTTTAGTCACGGCGCCTGCCTTGGCGTTCTCCACGGCAGGAAACACGTTGGGACGAAGAGAAGCCATCTGCGGGGAGGCCTCAATGACCACTTCCCCGAAGCACTTGCCGGCGTACATCGGACGGGTGCAGACCAGCTTGCCGCCGTCAACTTTCACGTCGGTGCAGTCTGTTGCCAGCCCCGTGGCCAGTTTGGCAGCCACACGGGCGGAGAGGTCCTTACCCTGAACCGACGCACCGAAAAGAACGATCGCCGGATCATTATCTTTGATCACTTTCGCGGTTACTTCCGCGTGCGCTTCCGTCACATAAGGATCCAGCGCCGCGTTTTCTCCCACGAAGACTTTATCCACACCATATTTTCCCAGCTCGGCAGCCATGGCCTCCACGCCTGCGCCCAGCAGCACGGCACTGACCTCATCGCCGGTCTGATCGGCCAGCTTGCGGGCGGTTGAAGCCAGCTCAAAGCTGATCTTACGCAGAGCGCCGTCGCGCTGTTCTGCTACTATCATAACACCTTTTGCCATTTTTCATTCCTCCGCATTCAATTAAATAGCTTTTGCTTCTTCTCTGAGTAAACGGCCAAGTTCAGCCGCCTTCTGTTCCGGCTCATCTCCACAAACGATCTTTCCGGGAGGCCTGGCCGGAGGCGGAATGGTTTTGGCAACTTTGGCCTTCGCATCGGTGGCCACGCCGACCGCCGCCGCGTCTTTTACATCGACCGGCTTTTTCTTCGCTTTCATAATGCCGGGCAGAGACGCGTAACGCGGTTCATTGAGGCCTTTTTGCGCCGTCACCACACAAGGCAGCGTCGTCTCAATTGAGAGCTGCGCACCCTCGATCGGGCGGATAACTTTAACCGATGAGCCGGCGTAGTCCAGTTTGGTCACGAGAGTGAGCTGAGGAAGTCCCAGGGCTTCCGCCAGCATTGCGCCGACCTGTCCTGCGTCGTCGTCGATGGCGCGCTGACCGCAAAAGATAATGTCATGCGGCAGGGTTTTGATCACGGCCGCCAGAGCATTGGCCACCACAAACGCGTCGGCATTGTCGAAAGCCGGATCGCAGATGTGCACGCCCTTGTCGGCGCCCATGGCCAGAGCGGTACGAATTGTTTCCATGGCCCGTGCGGGGCCGACGGAAATCACTGTTACGTCGCCGCCGTTCTTTTCTTTGAGTTTCAATGCCTCTTCCACGCCAAATTCATCATAGGGATTCATAACCCATTTGATCTGGCCTTCCTCGATGCCTGAACCGTCAGCTTTGACTTTGATCTGCGCTTCTGTGTCCGGCACTTGCTTCACGCATGCAATAATATTCACTGTCAAAAACCTCCTTGTCCGGCAAGTCACCCGAAACGGGCGGCTTGCACATTTTAAAATATTCTCTTCATCCCAGCATCTTATTAAAACGCCCGAACCTCCATGAGGAAATCCGGGCGCGATTTAATTACTGTCTGTTTTTGACGATCTCGTCAACCACCGACGGATCAGCCAGGGTGCTGGTGTCACCGAGGTTGTCCAGTTCGTTGGCCGCGACTTTCTTCAGAATCCTTCTCATAATCTTGCCCGAGCGGGTCTTGGGCAGAGCATCGGCCCACTGAATCTTGTCGGGCGTGGCGATCGGCCCGATAACCGCACGAACGTGAGCAACCAACTCTTTTTTCAGGTCATCGGTCTTTTCCACACCGGTCTTCAAAGTGACGTAGGCGTAGATGCCCTGGCCTTTAATATTGTGCGGCATACCGACCACGGCGGCTTCCGCGACGCTCTTGTGAGCGACCAGCGCGCTTTCCACTTCGGCGGTGCCCATGCGATGACCCGACACGTTAATGACGTCATCGACGCGGCCGGTAATCTGGTAGTAGCCGTCTTTGTCACGGCGGCAGCCGTCGCCTGTCACATAGTAGCCGGGGAACTGTTCAAAATATGTTTCCTGGAAGCGTTTTTGATCGCCATAAACGCCTCTCATGATGCCGGGCCACGGCACTTTGATGCACAAGGCGCCGGAAGCTTCGGTCTCGGTAAATTCCTTGCCTTCGTCATCAACCAGCACCGGCTGCACGCCGAAGAAGGGCATGGTGGCCATACCGGGTTTGATTTCAATCGCGCCGGGCAGCGGGGTGATCAGGATGCCGCCTGTTTCCGTCTGCCACCAGGTGTCCACAATCGGGCACTCGCCGCGGCCGATCAGATTGAAATACCAGTTCCACGCCTCGGGGTTGATCGGCTCGCCGACCGTGCCCAGCGTCTGCAGCGAGGAGATGTCGTGTTTTTTCACAAAATCGTCGCCTTCTTTGGCAATGGCGCGGATGGCGGTCGGAGCTGTATAGAAAATGTTGACTTTGTATTTTTCCACCACCTGCCAGAAACGGCTGTAGGTCGGGTAATTGGGAACGCCTTCGAACATGATCGTCGTGCCGCCGTTGCACAGAGGCGCGTAAACAATGTAGCTGTGACCCGTGACCCAGCCCACGTCCGCCGTACACCAGTACATATCGCCGTCGTGATAATCGAAAACAATCTTGTGTGTATAGGAGGTGTAAACAAGGTAGCCGCCCGTGGTGTGCAAAACACCCTTCGGGGCACCGGTCGAACCCGATGTATAGAGAATGAAGAGAGGATCTTCCGCGTCCATCTCTTCGGGTTTGCAATCAGCCGAGGCTTTGGCCATGGCGTCATCCCACCAGATGTCTTTACTGTCGTTCCAGTCGCATTTAATCTTGTCGCCGACGCGTTTCACCACGATGACTTTTTCGATCGAGGGGCATTCTTTAACAGCCGCGTCCGCGTTGGTTTTCTGGGGAACAGCCTTGGCGCCGCGGAAGGTGCCATCGCAGGTGACCAGAACTTTCGAAGTGGAGTCTTTGATACGATCTCTGAGCGCCTCGGCGCTGAAGCCGCCGAATACTACGCTATGAATGGCGCCGATACGTGTGCAGGCCAGAAGACCGATCGCCAGTTCGGGGATCATAGGAAGGAAGAAACAGACACGATCGCCTTTTTTAACTCCGTTGTCCTTGAGTACGTTGGCGAACTTGCAAACCTGCTCGTGCAGCTGCTTGTAGGTAAATCTTCTTTCTTCGCCGGGCTCATTGCCTTCCCAGATCAGGCCGACCTGATTGCCGCGCTTTTCCAGATGACGGTCCAGGCAGTTGTAAGAAACATTAAGCTTGCCGCCTTCGAAGAACTTCACATAAATGGGGCCTTTTCTGATATCGAAGTTGTAATCCATCACCTTGTCCCATTTTTTGAACCAGGTGACCTGCTCTTCGGCGATTTCCGCCCAGAATTTCTCCGGCTCCTCAACGGAACGTTTCCACAACTTGTCGTAAGCGTCCCTGCCGCTCACCCAGGCTTTTTTTCTGGCCGCTTCAGGAATCGGATATATTTCCTTTAACTCTACTTTTGCATCCGCCATACTGACTATTCCTCCTAATCTTAAGTTTTTTCTTCAATTTTGACACTCTGTAGGCATTTCTGCCGGAAAAGTGCTTTTAACCGGATGGACGCAGGCAGCGCCCGCTGTGTGATCACGCTCAAGGTGTGCGGCAAGCAGACAACACGGCTGGATTCAGATTTACCAAGCCGAAAGAATACCTGGATTTCATTTTAACCTTAAGCCGCCGAACGTCTGAACTTCCGCCCGTCCGTTTTTTACAATGATTTAACAACATGCCCCCGTTACTCAAATTTTAAAGGGGCGCCACTTTTTCAAGTGATGAAAATACTGAATCATTCCTGATTTGTGAACATGAGGCCACTTTTTGACCGCAAGTCAATTTTTATACACGCAGTCACCTACCTTAATATCCCCCTCGTGTCAAGAAATATTTGGAAAAATCAGACTCTGGGGCCGCCGCGTTCCCCCGAAGCGCAAAGAATGAAATTATTTAAATTAATTCAGCACCTTCAGACACTTTTGCCGGTTCGTTCGGCGACCCAAATCAGAAGACCCTACGACGGATGCGCTTCGCGCATTATTCGCCGTTCGTGCCCGGCTTTAATAACCCTTCGCTGAATTTTTTATAGCCGTTCGTGCTGAGCTTTTACTGACCGTTCGTGGTGAACTTTCAATGACCGTTCGTGGTGAGCCTGTCGAACCATGAACGGTGTTCATCTTTTCCCGCTCGCCCTTCGACAAGCTCAGGACGAGCGGTGTTGTGTTGGCCATTCATGCTGAGCCTCTTTATTGGCCATTCATGCCGGACTTTATTGGCCATTCATGCTGAGCCTGTCGAAGCATCCCTTATCCTTTATCCTTTGTCCTTTTGCCTTTAGCCTTTCTCCACGAGCTGATCGCCATTGGCCAACCCTCTAATCATCTAAACTTCTAATCTTCTAATCTGCTAACTCTCCACCTCCGCCCCGATGAATCGGGGCACCTCCGCCGGCGGAGGACAAGAAGGATGCGCTTCGCGCTTTACTGCCGTTCGTGATGAGCTTTCGCTGACCGTTCGTGACGGGCTTTATTGGCCGTTCGTGCTGAGCCTGTCGAAGCATCCTTTACCCTTTATCCTTTTGCCTTTCTCCTTTCTCCACGACCGATCGCCATTGGCCAACCCTCTAATCATCTAAACTTCTAATCTTCTAATCCGCTAACTCTCCACCACCGCCCCGATGAATCGGGGTACCTCCGCCGCCCGTCGTCGGCCTTTACAAATTTCGGTCGATTATAGCAGAAACAATCGATTCCTGCTTGACTATTGCCTGTGACTGTGAACAGTCTTGTCAAAATAAAGAGTATCCGATGGCAAATAAGACTCAATTTCCAGGACATGACTTTTCCGGACGCTTTTTCGGCCGGGTTTTTTATCAGCCGCGGTGCGCCTGAGTCACGGTAGAAAGCACCGCCGCAGAGTGCGGATGCCGGGGTAATCATCCGGCCAGGTGAGGCATTGAGCCGCTTCCTTCAATCTTCTTTCTAAAACCCGAAGCAAGACGGAGGTGATGTTGATGCTTTGTGCGACCCCGACGGGGGAACGAAGATTTAATGTGTGCCAAACGAGGCGCAGAGAAAGGGAACGGGAGATGAGTAAAAAAAATTTGTATGTCGGCAATCTGTCTTTCAAGATCACAGATGAAGACCTAATGGCCAACTTCTCGCAAGCCGGAGAAGTTGTGTCTGCGGCGGTCATCAGGGATAAGTTCACCGGACAGTCCAGGGGATTCGGTTTTGTCGAAATGAAAACCGATGAAGGTGCTCAGGCGGCGATTCAACAATTCAATGGCGGCATGCTCGACGGAAAAGCCATCACGGTCAATGAAGCCAAACCGAAAAAGGAATTCGGCGGCGGGAATCGCGGTGGCGGAGGAGGGTTCCGGCGCGACGGCAGAGGCGGAGGAGGAAACCGCGGCGGACGCCATTGATTCGCAAAAACATATCTTGCCTGAAAGCCCTGCAGTCCCTTACCGGCTGCGGGGCTTTTTTTGACTTTTTTAAATTATCAGCAGCTTCATAAATCTGGATGCCGGTTTTCACCGGCATGACGAGACTGTCTGTCCCACGAGGGCAGGGGTGGCCCGCTTCACTTGCTTGACTGGATATACTCGGTAACTTTCGCCGCAATGGTTTTGACGACATATTCGAACTCATCGACATCTTTATCCAGAAGCGTCATCCGGAAACCCAGAAGCGGAGTGAAAAAAGAGGTCAGGGGCACCATGCAGATGCCCGTAGAGGCAAGCAGGTAATAGACAAAGCGTTTGTCGTGCTCTACTTTCCTGACAAGCTCCTCCACATAAGAGCGCAACTCCGGATGCTCGATATTCAGGTGCTGACGCTCGTTGAGCACGGACTCGTTGAACAGAATCGTCATGTAAAAAGCGCCGTTCGTTTTATTGGCGATGACAAAAGGCACATCCTTCAAAATATCGTAGGCGATGGCGGAGAGCTTTTCATAATGCCCGGTGCGTTCGCGCAGATAGTTATTATATTCCGGGTGCTGCATAATCCGGGGAATGGCCATCTGCGGCAGAGTGGTCGAGCAGACCTCCGACATCTTCTGATGCAAAATGGTATTGATGAAGCGGGCGAAAATCGGGTCTTTATCGGCGTTGTACACCTCCATCCAGCCGCAGCGGGCTCCGGGCCAGGGCAGCTCCTTGGAAATCCCCTTCATGGAAATTCCCGGCACATCGCCGATCACATCGCCCAGCGGCACGGTTGACTTGCCGTTATAGACAATATTGATATAGGTTTCGTCGGCGATCACGAACAGATCATTTTCCCGCGCGATGCGCACTACCGTCTCGACGGCCTCCACCGGATAAACAAAACCGGTGGGGTTGTCGGGATTGATAATCAAAATACCCACGATCGCCCTGTGGCTGCGGACTTTCTGCTCCAGCTCGCGCAGATCCGGCGCCCAGTTGTTGTAGGGGTTCATACGGTAGGTGTTGGGCGGAAAAGACGCGTGCAGCACCTCCGCCATGAGATGCGTCGAGTAGGTCGGCTCCGGCATGATCATGCGGGCATCCACCTGGATCGAGCTGTAGGCGCGCGCAATCGCGTCGCCGAGGCCGTTGAAGAAAATGACATCATCGGCGGTAATCTGCACCTTGCCGCGCGCGTTGGTACGCTCGGCGACAAACTGGCGGGTGGCATCCATCCCCTTGGTGGGGGAATAGGCAAAAGACATGTCCTCTCTAATTATGTCGATCAGGACTTCCTTCATCCAGTCGGGTATTTTCTCGCCCTTTTGCACCGGGTCGCCGATGTTTTCCCAGATGATTTTCATCCCGAATTGCTGCATTTTTTTGGCAATCATGACGATATTGCGGATCTCGTAGGTGAGACCGCTGCCGCCGCGGGAAATCTCAAATCTCATAACTCATTTAACTCCTTGGATATTTTTAAAGCTTTGCATAATATAAATAATATATTTTATCCATACTTTTTTAACCTCCCCCGCCGCCACTCCGGGTTTGGCCGTATTATTTTCTGCAGAAATAATATACGTTTCGTGATATTGGTAAAATCAATTTTTGAGCCGAACCGGCAAGCTCTCCACAGCGTCCGGCGCGCCGGCAGACACCAGCCGTTATTTTGCCGCATCATCGCCGGGGACGAAAAAGAGGCCATCACAGGGGCCGCGCCGCGGCAAAAACAACCGGAAGGAAAATTTTTATGGACGACACAAAAGATTTCGCAGACCTGCTCGAAGAATCATTCACCAAGCCCAGGCGTTTTTCCGTGGGCGACAAAGTCGAGGCGCTGGTGGTGAAAATTTCTCCGGAATGGGTCTTCATCGACCTGGAAGCCAAAAGCGAGGGCTATATCGACAAAAGGGAATTTATCGACGAGGACGGCAACCTGACCATCAAGGAGGGGGACACGGTCACCGCCTACTTCCTGTCGTCACGCCGGAGCGAGCGGCTCTTCACCACAAAACTTCTCACTAGAAAAAGCGTCGATGAGTTCCTGGCCAACGCCTATCAGAATTCCATCCCGCTTGAGGCCACCGTCGAAAAAGAAATAAAAGGCGGTTTTTCCATAAGAATCAGCGCCAGCACCACCGGATTTTGTCCCTACTCGCAGATGGATCGCAGAAGGATCGAAAACGCCGCCGACTATGTGGGGAAAAAATTTGATTTCGTCGTCATCGAATACGCGGAAAACGGCCGCCGCATCGTCCTTTCACGCCGGCCCATCCTGGAAAAAATAGACCGGGAGAGAATCGCGAGCCTCAAAGTGTCGCTGGAAAAAGGCATGAAAGTGCAAGGCATCGTCACCTCTGTGCGCGACTTCGGTGCGTTTGTCGATATCGGCGGCATCTCGGCGCTCCTGCCCGTATCGGAAATGGCCTGGGGCAGGGTCGATAACACCCATTCCCTTTTCAAGCCGGGCGATACCATCGAAGCCATCATCATCGGCCTGGACTGGGAAAACGACCGGGTCACCCTCTCCTTTAAAGACACACTTCCCGACCCGTGGGACGAGGCTGTGCGCAAATACCCAGAAGACAGCATCCATAAAGGCAAAGTGGCGCGCCTGACCGATTTCGGCGCTTTTATCACGCTGGAGGCGGGCGTGGACGGCTTGGTGCACATCTCTAAACTGGGCAGAGGGAAAAAGATAAAACACGCAGGCGATGTGCTCGCCAAAGACGCGGAGCTTGACGTGCGTATCGAAAAAATCGACCGCGAAAACAAAAAAATATCGCTCGATCTGGCCGAAGCCGGACGGGAAAAAGCCGGTCCCGCAGAAAAGGAAGGCGACTACCGCAATTTCATCCCCGAGCCGCCCAAAACAATGGGCACCCTGGGCGATCTTATGAAAAAGACGAAAAAAAGAAAATAGGGGCGCTTCTATCCGGAACACCTGCGCGGGCCGCAACTTGCTAAGAAAAAGGCAATGTGAACAATATCGCGGCTTGTAGTGAGAGCTTTTCAAAACCCTGCGTAACCGCTTTTTCGTCATACCGGCGAAGGCCGGTATCCAGAAAATTATGAGCAAATAGCTCGTGGCTCGTAGTTCAACGGTAAAGTATTTTAAAACCCCCTCTCGTCCTGAGCTCGTCGAAGCCTGCCCTGAGCCTGTCGAAGGGTGAGCGTCAAGTTATCAGAAAAGGTGCCCGTTCATGGTTCGACAAGCTCACCACGAACGGTCGTAAAAATTCAGCACAAACGGTCGTCAAAAGCTCATCACAAACGGTCAATAAAGCACAAAGCGCCACCGCTTCGTGTCCCCCGCTGGAGGCTGTGTCGCAATTATTTATGCGACGGGATACTTATCTGCTTTTTGACAGCAGAATATTGGAAAAATATTTTAAGGTCTCAATCCGGCTGAATATTTAGGTTAAAGAATCATTTTTTCG
>Ga0116187_1000483_pt1 | contig 47950 bp, 39 predicted proteins | sample AD_JPNNA6_MetaG_FD_89755 | JGI IMG/M metagenome (GOLD analysis project Ga0116187, IMG submission 89755) | Active sludge microbial communities of municipal wastewater-treating anaerobic digesters from Japan - AD_JPNNA6_MetaG | ecosystem: Engineered > Bioreactor > Anaerobic > Digestate | place... | reverse complement strand
TGCCGGAGCGGATCGCGGTGGGCGCGAAGGGCAAGTTCGAGCACTGGACCCCCGCGGAGTTCCTCGCGCGGTATGATCGGGTCGGGTACCCGCAGGGGGCCTTGCTCGTCGTGGACTGGCGCAAGGCCCGGAGCGAGCGGTTCGCCGCGGTGCGCACGGCCTTGGCGCCCACGGAGAGCCCGGCCTCCACGAAACACTGGAGCCTGCTTCGGTTGCCTCCCGCGGAGAAGCCGGCGGTGCCGTCAACGGTGCCTGCGCCGGCCGCCGGCGGTTGAAATCCTGCTCCAGCCGAAAAAAGGCGTTGACCGCAGCGGGGCCGCCCGGCTTCCTCGCGGTTTCTTCCGACCAATCCTTTCCCTTTCCTCATGCCTATCGAGATCAAGATCCGCAAAAACGAACCGGTGGACCGCGCCATCCGCCGCATGAAGAAGAAGCTCGAGCGCGAGAACATCATCAAGGATGTCCGCGCGAAGCGCTACTACGAGAAGCCCTGCGAGAAGCGTCGCCGGAAGAACAAGGTCGCGGCCTTCACCGCGATGCTCCGCGCCCGCTACGCGCAGTGAGCGGTGTCTGATTTTTCGAACGCCGGTCGCCCGACCGGCGTTTTTTTGTGTCCGGAGATCGCGGGGAAGAATCTTGCTCCGCCCCGGTCGCAGCGGTTGCTTCGGAAGCCCTCTCCCCGGTGAAACCCGTTCTCTCCCTCTCGACCAGCTGGTTGTCGCACCGTCACACCGACGGCCACGCGATGCTGCGGGAGGTGGCCGACCTGGGTTTCGAGTGGATCGAGCTCAGCCACGGGATCCGGGTTTCGCTGGTGCCCGGCATCCTCAAGGCGCTCCACGAGGGCGTCATCCGGGTCTCCTCGGTGCACAATTTCTGCCCGCTGCCGGCGGGGTACACCTCGCCGGCGCCCAACCTCTACCGGCCTTCCTCCGCGGATGACCGCGAACGCAGCCAGTGGCTGCGGCACACCCGCCGCACGCTCGATTTCGCCAAGCAGGTGGGGGCGCGGGTGGTGGTGCTGCACCTCGGGTCGGTCGACTTCTTCTGGTTCGATCCGGTGAAGAGATACCGACGGTATCTCCAGACGCAGGGCGAGAAGTTCGCCGCCGAAGCTCCGGAGTATCGGGACCTGCTCGCCAAGACGCTGGCGCGCATCCGCCGGCGCGCGGGCCCGTACTGGGCGAACGTGAAGGCCTGCCTGGAGGAGATTCTTCCCTACGCCGAGGAGCGCGGGCTGCGCCTCGGGCTGGAGAACCGCGAACGCATCGAGGAGCTGCCGCTCGACGACGGTTTTCCCGAACTGCTCGCCGGCCTGAGCCGCCCCGGGGTGGCCGGCTACTGGCACGATGCCGGGCACGCGCAGCTCAAGCATCGCGCCGGCCTGCTCGTCCACCCCCAGCACCTCGAACAGAACGCCGCCCAGCTCGTCGGCTTCCATCTGCACGATGTCGATGCGACCGGCCGCGACCACCAGCCGCTCGGCTCGGGGCAGATCGACTTCGCCATGGTTGCGCGCTTCTTCCGGCCCGACCAGGTGTTTGTCCTCGAGTACGGCCCGAAGATCGCGGCCGCAGACGTGCTCGAATCCCGGCGACGCCTGCTCCCGCTGCTCCCGTCCTGACCCGCTTCCGAATCCATATCCCATGAATACCACCACCCGTTCGCTGCTGTCGGCTTCCCTCGCCCTAGGCGCCGCTTTCTCCCTCCGGGCCGAGGTCGCCGCCCCGCCCGCTCCACCCGCCCTGGCGCCGGCCCCGACGGTCGCCCCGGCCGAGAAATCGCCGCTCCTCGGCGAGCTCGAACAGCTGGTGGGCACGGTGGTCGCCAAGGTGCGGGCGGCGGACGGCCAGATCGAGGCGGCACAGTTGTCCGCCGAGTTCGCGCAGTTCGACGCCCTGGTCGCCAAGTACCCCGAAGCCAGGCCCGAGGAACGGGCCGGCGTGCTCTACGCGAAGGCGCTGATCTGCCTGCAGGTGTTCGGGGACTACGAACAGGGCGCGGCCATCGTCCGGCGCTTCAAGACCGAGTTTCCGACCACCGAGTTTGCGGCGAAGTCCGACGAGATCCTGGCCGCGATCGAGCAGGAGCGCCAGGCCGCGGAGCTGCGCAAATCGCTCGTCGTCGGCGCGGTGTTCCCGGGGCTCGCGGGCAGGGCGCTCGACGGGACCGCCGTCTCGACGGACGCCCTCAAGGGCAAGGTGGTGCTGGTCGACTTCTGGGCCACCTGGTGCCCGCCCTGCCGCGAGGAGATCCCGAACATGCTCGCCGCGTACGAGAAGTACCATGCCAAGGGTTTCGAGGTGCTCGCGGTGAGCCTCGACCGCGACGAGGCCGAGCTGAAGAAGTTCATCGCGGAGAAGAAGCTGCCCTGGCCGCAGATCTACGACGGGGCCGAAGCGCTCGCCGAGAAGTTCGCGATCGAGGCGATCCCCACGACCTTCCTGGTCGGCGCCGACGGCACGATCGTCGCGACCGAGCTGCGCGGCGGCGATCTGGAGACCCGCCTCGGGAAGCTGCTTGGCGGCAAATAGGCCGGACTCAGGCGTGGGCGAGCAGCTCGCGCACCCAGCGCCGATGTGGGCCGGAGAGCGCGATGCGCTCCAGCTCCGTCAAGGACACCCAATGCAGCGCCGCACCGCCGGCGCTGTTTTGTTTTCCGGAGAGCGCGGCATCGGCCGCCACCGGTTGGTCTCGCCAGCGGTGGATCGATTCCTCGATCCGGTAGCGGGTGATGCTGCGCGAGCGACGCAGGAGCAGTTCGCCGCGCCGGGCGTCGGCGTCGCTCAGGCCGAGGTCGGCCGCGGCGGGCAGTTCGTGCAGATCGGCGAGGCGCTTCGAGGCGGCGGCGGCGCGGTGCAGCAGCAGCTTCCCGCCGTGCACGCACCAGAGCCGGACGACGGCGCGCCGCTCGGTCCGCGGGCGTTCGAGCCGCGGGATCGCGGCCGCGGCGGCCGGATCGGCGGTGGCGCAGTGCTTGAGCAGCGGGCACACCAGGCAGGTGGGCGAGCGCGGAGCGCACACGAGTGCGCCGAGCTCCATCATCGCCTCGTTCCACTCGCCGGGATGGGCGGGGGCGAGAACCTCGGCGGCGAGCGGGCGGAAGTGTTTCACCATCGCGGAGCCCGAATCGAACGGGGTGGTGTCGCCGGCGAGGCGGGCGAGCACGCGGGCGACGTTGCCATCCACGCAGGCCACGCGGTCGCCGCAGGCGATGCTGGCGATGGCGGCGGCGGTGTACGGGCCCACGCCGGGCAGTTCCTGCCATTCGGCGGCGGTGCGCGGCGGAGCGGGCCGGGCGGCGACGGCGCGGGCGAGCCGGTGGAGGTTGCGGGCCCGCGAGTAGTAGCCGAGCCCCTCCCAGTGCTTCAGCACGGCGTCCTCCGGGGCGGCGGCCAGCGCGGCGAAATCGGGGAAGCGTTCCAGCCACCGTGTGAAGTAGGGCAGGACGGTCTTCACCTGTGTCTGCTGGAGCATGAACTCGCTCACCACCGTCTTGTAGAGGGCCGGAGCTTCGCGCCAGGGCAACGCGCGCCGGTGGGCGCGGAACCAGTCCAGCAGCGACCGGCGCAGCGCGGGCAGGGAACGCGGAGGGAGGGTGTGGGCCACGGCGGCCACGACAACGCCCCGCACGGCGCTGGCAAGCATGGGCGCAACCCCCGGGCGGGGCTTGGCGAAAAATGGTTCGCCGGGCCTTCCGCGGACCCTACGGTGGCGGCCGCCCCATGAACGATCTCGTCACGATGGCGCACGTGGCCAAACGGGCCGGCGTGCATGTCACCACGGTCTCGCTGGCGCTGCGCAACCATCCCAGCCTGCCGGAGCACACCAAGGAGCGGATCCGGGCGTTGGCGGCGGAGATGGGGTACCGCCCGGACCCGAGCCTGCGGGCCCTCATGGCGTATCGCAAACGGCAGCGCCAGGTGCGGACGGTCGAGACGCTGGCGTACGTCACCAACTGGGATTCGCGGTGGGTGTGGAAGGAGTTTTTCGCCCACGCGCAGTTCTTCGAGGGCGCCACGCAGCGCGCCCAAGAGCTGGGCTATGCGCTGGAGCATTTCTGGCTGGGAGAGCCGCAGCTGAGCGAGCGCCGGTTGGGCGACATCCTCTATGCGCGCGGCATCGCCGGTCTGGTGCTGGCCTCGCAGCGTTTCGACCGCGACATCCGGCTGGACTTCGACTGGGCGCGCTTCGCGGCAGTGAAGATCGACTACTTCCCCCATGAGCCGCAGCTGCATGCCGTGACCAACGACCAGCGCTCGATCCTGCGGCTGGCCACCCGCAAGGTGGTGGCGGCCGGGTACCGCCGGGTCGGTCTGGTCCTGCACGCCAATTGGGACCTCGGTACGGACTTCAGCCTGTCCACCGGGTTCATCGAAGCGCAACAGGCGATTCCGGTGCGCCAGCGGATCCCGATCCACTATATCGAGAAAGCGAATCCGCCTCCCGACGAGAAGTGGGGGGGGCGCGCGCCCCGCTCCGCCCTCGAGGCGTGGCTGCGCAAGTACCGTCCCGAGGCGGTGATCGGTTTCGGCCCGGCCGTCCTGCCCCAGCTGCGGGAACTGGGCCTCTCGGTGCCGCAGGATCTCGCGTTTGCCGACATGTGCGTGGAAAAACCCGACGGCACGGTCGCCGGGGTGCGGCACAATTGCCGGCGGGTGGGCGAGCTGGCGGTCGAACTGCTGGCGGGCCAGCTCCAGTTGCACCAGGTGGGACTGCCGCCGTTCCCGACGTCGACGCTGGTCGAAGGCACCTGGTTCGACGGCGCCACGCTGCCGGTCCGCCGCGGCTGACGGCGCGTGCGTTGACACGCGGCGTGTGCGCCGCACGATCCGGGCTTCCCTCGCATGAGCCACGCCGAACACCCATCTCCCTTCGACTCGATCGAGGACGCGATCCGCGCCATCGCCGACGGCCAGGTCGTCATCGTGGCCGACGACGAGAAACGCGAGAACGAGGGGGATCTCATCATGGCCGCCGCGAAGGCGACGCCCGAGACCATCAACCTGATGATCCGCTACTGCAGCGGCATCATCTGCGTGCCCACGGTCGGGCACTGGCTCAAACGCCTCGGGCTCGGCCCGATGGTCACCCAGAACCGCGACTCCTTCCGTACCGATTTCACGGTGACTGTCGACGCCGCCGAGGGCATCACCACCGGCATCAGCGCCTACGACCGCACCCGCACGATCCAGATTCTGGCCGACGAGCATTCGCGGCCCGACCAGCTCGTCCAGCCGGGGCACGTGTTCCCGTTGCGCGCCCGCCCGGGCGGGGTGCTCGAGCGTGCCGGCCACACCGAGGCCGCGGTCGACCTCGTCACCCTCGCCGGTCTGCCGCCGGTCGGCGTGCTGTGCGAGCTGGTCAACGACGACGGCACCGTCAAGCGCCTGCCGCAGCTCATCGAGTTCAAGCGCCAGTTCGGCCTGAAGATGATCTCGACGGCACAGCTGATCGAATACCGCCACCGCCGCGAGGCGCTGGTGGAGAAGGTCGCGACCCGGCCGTTCGCCAGCGAGTTCGGGCAGTTCGACCTCCACATCTTCCGCAGCCGGCTCGACGGTCGCGAACACCTCGCCTTCACGATGGGTACGGTCGGGGCCGAGCCCACGCTGGTGCGCGTGCAGAGCGAGAACGTGCTCAGCGACGTCTTCCGCGGCGAGGGGCTGACCGGCTACCATTCGCTCACCGCGTCGCTCAAGCGCATCGCCGCGGAGCGGCAGGGCGTGGTGTTGTACATGCAGCACAGCTCCGCCATCGGCGACACGGTCGCCAACCCGGCGGCCCCGCTCGGCCAGCCGGCGATGAATCTGCGCGACTACGGTCTGGGTGCCCAGATCCTGGTGGCACTCGGCCTGCGCAAGATCCGGCTGCTGTCCGGCACGACCGCGCGGCACGTCGTGGGTCTCGAGGGGTACGGCCTGGAGATCGTCGAGCAGGTGCCGGTGTGAGGCGGACGCGGCGGGGTGCTTCAGCCCGCGCCGCTCGGCCCGGCACTCGCACCAGGTGAGGGCCTGGCCTCCCCCGGTGCGGCCTGACGGAGCGCCCCACGCGCCGGCGGCCGGCGCCGCGCCGCATTTCCGCCACCTTTCGTGTTGCCAGTCGGGGCGGAAGCCAAACCGTGAACCCCTCGCACCTCCCACCGTTGTTTCCCACGCCATGAGCCTCCAAGCACCCTCCGCCCTCGCGATCGACGCCCGCGGCCTGCGTTTCGGCATCGCCGCCGCACGGTTCAACGCCGGCTATGTCGACGCCCTGCTGGAACGCTGCGTGGCCACGCTGAAGAGCGCCGGCGCGGCCGAGGCGGTGGTGGTACGCGTGCCGGGCTCCAACGAGCTGCCGGTTGCGATCCAGGCGTTGGCCGACCGCCGCGAGTTCGACGCCCTCATCGCCCTGGGCGTGCTCATCCGCGGCGACACGATCCACTACGAGGTGATCGCGTACTCGGCCACCCACGGACTGCAGGATGTCGCGGTCGCCACGCGCGTGCCGGTGATCAACGGCGTGCTCACCGTCGAGAACGACGCCCAGGCGCGCGAGCGCTGCCACGGCTCGACCGACCGCGGCGCCGAGTTCGCCCGCGCCGCCGTCGAGATGGCCGACCTTTTCCGCAACCTTCGACCCACCGCATGAGCAGTCCGATCCAACAACGCCGCGACGGCCGCATGGCCGCGGTCCAGTTTCTCTATTCCTGGGAGATCAACCGTCCCGAGGATCTCGCCCAGGCCCTCGAGCTGTTCTTCGCCGAGCAGGAGCAGCCGCGCGACCATTTCGCCTTCGGCGAGGAGCTCATCCACGGCGCGATCGAGCACATGTCGGAGATCGATGGGCACATCCGCGGTCTCGCCCAGAACTGGGACTTCGAGCGTATCGCGAAGATCGACCTGACGATCCTGCGCGTGGGCATCCACGAGATGCTGCATCGCAAGGACATCCCGCCGGTGGTCTCGATCAACGAGGCGATCAATCTCTCCAAGCAGTTCTCCAACGCCGACGCCAAGCGTTTCATCAACGGCATCCTCGACCGCCTCAAGGACCAGCTCGGCCGCGACGCCCGCAAGACCGCCGAGGAGTGAGGCGAGTACGCTTCGATCAATCTGGAACTCAGGAAATCAGGAAACTGAATCCGGGACACCCTCGATGGCTCAGATCGGCAACAAGGAACTGAGCAGCAGGGTGATCGAGGCGGCGATCGAGGTGCACAAGACCCTCGGTCCGGGGTTCATCGAGTCGGTGTACGAAAGCGCCCTTTGTCTCGAACTCACACGCCGCGGTATCGCCTTCGAGCGGCAGAAGACGATCCCGGTTCTTTATCGCGGTGAGCCTGTCGGCGAGCACCGCCTCGATCTCCTCGTGGAGAGCACGCTCGTCGTCGAGCTGAAGGCGGTCGCCGCCCTCGACGATGTCTTCTTCGCCATTGGGCGCTCCTACATGAAAGCAGTCGGTGCCGAAGACGGCTTGCTCCTCAACTTCGCCACCATGCCGCTGACCATTCGTCGTATCGGACGCGAGTGGCACCCAAACTCTTCCGTATCCTGATTTCCTGAGTTCCAGATTTTTCGATTGGTTCTCCATCCAGCCCCTTTTTCCTGATGTTCGGCCTTTTCAAGAAGTTCAAAGACGGTCTCACCAAGACGGCGCAGAAGCTCGTCGCCAGCGTCGGCGGGCTGTTCGGCCAGAAACCCATCGATGCCGCCACGCTCGACCAGCTCGAGGAGGCGCTCTATGGCGCCGACTTCGGCGTCGAGACCACCGAGAGATCCTCGAGGAGATCCGTGCCGCGTATAGGAAGGACAAGAACCTCCACGGCCAGGAGGCCGCCGCCATCGGCGCCGCCGTCCTGCGCCGCGTGCTTGCCGGCTCCGAGGGCGTGCTCGGTCCCGTGGGCGACAAACCGACGGTCATCGCGCTCATCGGCGTCAACGGCTCGGGCAAGACCACCACCTGCGCGAAGCTCGCGTGGCGCCTCAAGCAGGACGCCGCCAGCGTCACGATCGGCGCGTGCGACACCTTCCGCGCCGCCGCCAACGAGCAGCTCAAGGTCTGGTGCGACCGCCTCGATCTCGAACTCATCGCCAGCCAGCACGGCGCCGATTCCGCCGCCGTGGCCTTCGACGCCATGGCCGCCGCCAAGGCCCGCGGCCGGGACTACGTGCTTCTGGATACGGCCGGACGTCTGCACACGAAGTCGAATCTCATGGACGAGCTGGCCAAGGTCCGCCGCGTCCTCCAGAAGCACGATCCGTCCGCCCCGCACCACAGCTGGCTGGTGATCGACGGCAGCCACGGCTCCAACGCTATCGAGCAGGCCAAGGAGTTCCACCGCGCCTTCGGCCTCACCGGTCTCGTGGTGACGAAGCTCGACGGCACCGCCCGCGGTGGTGCGCTCGTCGGCATCTACCGCCAGCTCAAGCTCCCGGTCTATTTCCTCGGCTTCGGCGAACAGCCCGAGGACCTGCAGCCCTATACGGTCGACAACTACGTGAAGGCCGTCTTCGGGCTGGAGAGCTGAGGCGGAGAAGCTTCGGACGTGTCACAGAGGGCACGGAGACAGACGAGAACACAGAGGACTGAAAAGGCATGATGAAGCCGCTCTGACGCGACGGCACGCCTCGAGGTGTGATCGTTCGGCGGATGTCCCTTCGGACGGTACGGTAGGCGAGGTCAGGGGCCGGCGTGCCGAAGCAGTGCCCACTTGCAGGCCGGGGGGCGCAGAAGAAAGTCGTCAGCGGCCGGTGCGCCGCCCACGCTTCGCGCCATGGAAGCTCCCGCACTCGTCCTGCTGCTCGATTACCCCGAAGGGGACTGGCTCCCCGCGGAACTCCGGCAGGCGCTGGGCGACGAGTTCGCCGCCCGGATCGTGCGGCTGCTCTCCGAACTGCAACTGGCGAACGCCCCGCAGAACTGGCCGACGGAGGTCCATGTGGCGCCGGGCGAGCGCGTGGCGGACGTGCGCCGGTGGCTCGGCTCCAAGCCGATCACGGTGCACGGCCAACTGACGGCGCCGTGGGGCGAACGGGTGGCGCAGGTGGCGGCGGAGGCGACGTTGCGGCACGACGACATGGTGATCCTCCTGCGCAGCGATTGCCCGTATTGCGGGCTGGAGCAGATCGTCGCGGCCGCGAAGGCGTTGCTCGACCACGACGTGGTGCTCGGACCGGCGACCGACGGCGATTTCTACCTGCTCGGGCTTCGGCGCTGGCCGGAGGGCCTGCTGCACGAGGTGAACTGGGGCACGAACCAGGTCCTTTTTGCGATCACCAAGCGCTGCACCGAGCTGGGGCTGAAATACCAGCTGCTCGACCCGCTCGAACGCGTGACCAACGAAGCCTCGTGGGACCGCGCGGTGACGCGGATTGCCGGAAAGCAGGAGTAGGCCCACGGCCACCGCCCCGGTGCCGCCTGCTCAGTTCGGACCGTTGTCGCCCGGGGTGGGGATGGGCTGGGCTGGGAGATGGACTGTGACGGTCGTGCCCATGTCCGGCTGGCTGGTGATGGTGAGCTGGCCGCCGTGCAGCTCCGCAAGCCGCGAGACGATGGCCAGGCCGAGCCCGGAACCCTGCTGCTCGTGGATACGGCGTTCGAACTGCACGTAGGCGCCGATGTTGTCGACGTGTTCGGGCTTCATGCCGCGGCCCTGGTCGCTGACGCTGATCTCGGTCCAGGACCCGTCGGTGAGGGTGCGGACCACGACGGGCTTGCCGGAGGCGGAGAACTTGCAGGCGTTGTCGACGAGCTCCTCGACGATCTTGGTGAGGTTCGACTCGGACATCGCGACCAGTCCGTCCAGGAGGTCGAGCTGGAGGTCGGAGGCGCGGCCTGCGTCCTGGACTTTGCGCCGGGCGGCGGTGCCGACCGGGCCGGCCGCCGGGAGCGGCGCGACCGCGCGCAGCGCGCGAACCCGCTCGGGCTGGACGGACATCATCTCGATCTGGGCGTAGACCAGAAAGTTCATGATGAGGCGGTGGAGTCGCACGCCGGAGAGCTTGATGTCGTTGCCGAACTCGCGCAGTTCGGCGGGGGCGAGACTCTCCGCCTCGTTGGCGATCATCTCGGCCATGCCGATGATGCCGGTGAGCGGGGTGAGGAGCTCGTGGGGCAGCATCATCGAGATGTTGCTGCGCAGCTCCGAGAGCCGGTGCTCGGCCTCCTCGCGGATGGCCTGCTGCTTGTTCAGGCGCGTGCGGACGACGTCGACCAGCTCGTGGAGGCGGAAGGGTTTCGGCAGGTAGTCGTCGGCGCCCAGCGACATGCCGTGCCGCATGCCCTTCAGGTCGGCCCGGCCGGTCATCAGGATGAAGGGGATGTTGGCCGTGGCCTTGTCGGTGCGCAGGGCGGAGAGGGTGTCGTAGCCGTCCATGCCCTTCATGTTGATGTCGCTGACGATGAGGTCGGGGCGGACGGAGCGGGCGAGTTGCATGCCGCTGATGCCGTCCTCGGCCTCGAACACCTCGAAGTTCTCGGCGCGCAGGCCGAGGACGATGGCTTCGCGGAGCATGACTTCGTCGTCGATGACAAGGATCTTGGTCATGGGCAGGTGCGCTGGCGTGGGAATCGGAAAGGACGATAACGAGGATCGGCGCAAGGGAGAGCGGATTGTGTTCAAAGATGTATGAAAGCAGGTCCGGTTCCGCTCGTGGCGTGAGTGTCAGCGAGTGGGGCGCGGTCGGGTGGGCGGGGCGCGCCGCACGATGGCCCGGGCGGCGTTAACGCCCGATTGGCGGCTGGGAAACTCCCCTCTGCTGGAGGCGGAGGCGGAGGAGTGCCCTTTGCTCGCGGCCGCACGGACGACACGAAGAGCCCCGCGCCGTGGTTGGCGCGGGGCGAGGGGAGTTCCCGGAGCGGTGCGAGCGAGCTCGCACCCTACGAACGAAGGTTCACTTCTTCTTCGCCGCCTTCAGCTCGGCGACGGCGGCCTGGGCGGCGGAGAGCCGCGCGACCGGCACGCGGAAGGGCGAGCAGGAGACGTAGGTGAGGCCCAGCTTGTGGCAGAACTTCACCGAGTCCGGATCGCCGCCGTGTTCGCCGCAGATGCCCAGCTTGATGTCGGGCCGCGTCTTGCGGCCCTTCTCGATGGCGAGCTGCATGAGCAGGCCGACACCGCCCTGATCGATCGAGGCGAACGGGTTCTTCTTCACGATCTCCTCGTTCTGGTAGGCGGGCAGGAACGAGCCCGAGTCGTCGCGCGACATGCCGAGGGCGGTCTGGGTTAGGTCGTTGGTGCCGAAGCTGAAGAACTCGGCGGTCTGGGCGATCTCGTCGGCGGTGATGGCGCCGCGCGGGATCTCGATCATCGTGCCGACCTTGTAGGCGATCTTCACCTTCGCCGCCTGCTGCACGGCGGCAGCGACCTCGTGGACGATGGCCACCTGCAGGTCGAGCTCCCGCTTGAAGCCGACCAGCGGGATCATGATCTCGGGGTGGGCTTTCACGCCGAGCTTCTTCGCCTCGACGGCGGCCTCGAAGACGGCGCGGGCCTGCATGGCGGTGATCTCCGGATACCGGATGCCGAGGCGGCAGCCGCGGAAGCCGAGCATGGGGTTGAACTCGTGAAGCTCGCGCACGCGGGCCATGATCTTCTCGACGGGGATGTTGAGCTTCCGGGCGAGGTCCATCTGCTGCTCCTTGGAGCTGGGGAGGAACTCGTGGAGCGGCGGGTCGAGGAACCGGATGGTGGCCGGGAAGCCCTTGAGCGCCTTGAAGATCCCGAGGAAGTCGGCGCGCTGGTAGGGCAGGATCCTGGCGAGGGCGGCCTCGCGGGCGCCGGTGGTGTCGGCGAGGATCATCTCGCGCATCGCGTCGATGCGGTTGCCCTCGAAGAACATGTGTTCTGTGCGGGTCAGCCCGATACCGGTGGCGCCGAAGGCCATGGCGTTCTGCGCCTGCTCGGGGGTGTCGGCGTTGGTGCGGACCTGGAGCTTGGTGATCCGCGCGCACCACTTCATGAGCTGCGCGTAGCTGCGGAACTTCTCGGTCTGCTTCGAGGCGGCGTCGTCGTGGAGCAGGCCGGCGACGATCTCGGAGGGCGCGGTCTTGATCTGGCCGGCGTAGACGGAGCCGGAGGTGCCGTCGATCGAGAGGAAGTCGCCCTCGGCGAAGAGCTGTCCGGCGATGTTGGCGACCTTCTTGTCGTAGTCGATCTCGACGGCGGAGGCGCCGCACACGCAGACCTTGCCCATCTGGCGGGCGACGAGCGCGGCGTGCGAGGAGACGCCGCCGCGGGCGGTGAGGATGCCTTCGGCGGCGATCATGCCGCGCAGATCCTCGGGCGAGGTCTCGACGCGCACGAGCAGCACCTTCTCGCCCTTCTCGGCGGCTTGCACGGCACGGTCGGCGTTGAAGTAGATGCGGCCGGTGGCGGCGCCGGGGCCGGCGGGCAGGCCGGAGGCGATGACCGGGGCTTTCTTGATCTCGGCGAGGTCGAAGATCGGGGCGAGCAGCTGTTCGAGTTGGTCGGCCGGGTTGCGGAGGATGGCGGTCTGCCAGTCGATGAGCCGCTCCTTCACCATATCGATGGAGAACTTGAGCGCGGCGGCGGCGGTGCGTTTGCCGTTGCGCGTCTGGAGCATGAACAGCCTGCCGTCCTGGATGGTGAACTCGATGTCCTGCACGTCCTTGAAATGCTTCTCGAGGAGGGCGCGGACCTTGAGCAACTGGGCGTAGGCCTCGGGCAGATGCTCCTTGAGCCGGGCGACCGGTTCCGGGGTGCGCACGCCGGCGACGACGTCCTCGCCCTGGGCGTTGATGAGGAACTCGCCGTAGAACTCGTTGGTGCCGTTGGCGGGGTTGCGGGTGAAGGCGACGCCGGAGCCGGAGCGTTCGCCGGTGTTGCCGAAGACCATGGCCTGGACGTTCACGGCGGTGCCCCACTCGGTCGGGATGTTGTACTTCTGGCGGTAGACGATGGCGCGGTCGTTCATCCACGAGCCGAATACCGCGCCGGCGGCACCGCGCAGCTGGTCCCACGGATCGTCGGGGAACTCCCGGCCGGTGCGGTCCTGCACGAGGGCCTTGAAACGGACGACGAGCTCCTGCTGGTCCTCGGCGGTGAGCTTGGAGTCCTCGATGTCGGCCTGGTAGCGCTCCTGCTTGAGGTCGTGGATGACGGTCTCGAAGGGTTCGTGGTCCTCGTGCTCGCGCTTCTGCACGCCGAGCACGACGTCGCCGTACATCTGGATGAAGCGGCGGTAGCAGTCCCAGGCGAAGCGCGGGTTGCCGGTCGCCTGCTCGAGGGCGCGCACGGTGCGGTCGTTGAGCCCGAGGTTGAGGATTGTATCCATCATACCGGGCATGGAGTCGCGGGCGCCGGAGCGCACGGAGACGAGCAGGGGCATGGCGTCGGTGGCGCCGAACTTCGTGCCCATGATGCGCTCCATGTTGGCCAGGCCGGCCTCCATCTGCGCCTGGAGCTCGCGCGGGTAGGTGCGTTTGTTGGCGTAGTAGTGGGTGCAGACCTCGGTGGTGATGGTGAAACCCGGGGGCACGGGCAGGCCGATACGGGTCATCTCGTGGAGGTTGGCTCCCTTGCCGCCGAGCAGGGGGCGCATCGAGCCGTCGCCGTCGGCCTTGCCGGCGCCGAAGAGGTAGACGTGCTTCGGGGCCTTGCCGGCCCGGGGCGGGCGGACGGGGGCGGACTTCTTCGCGGGAGCCGGCGCCTTCTTGGCGGCGGTTTTCTTGGCTTTGGATTTCGCAGGCATCGCTGTGTTTGGGTTGAGGAACGATGGAGAGTGTCGGCCGGGGGCGGCCGCTTCTGCGTGGAGGAAAGCGTCCCGGTTATTCCCGCGGGGGTTTGTAGTGTCAACGTCGGGAGCGTGGCGCGGACCCGACGGGAGGCGGGAAGAAGCGCGGTTTCTGCGCGCGTTGCGGGGGATGGCGGGAGACTCATCGCGGCGGCCTCCGCCCTCGCTGGTTGCACCCGCGGGGCAGTGCTCCCAAGCTCGCTGCGTGGACCTGAGCGACCTCTACCAGGAAATCATCCTCGATCATTCCCGGCATCCGCGCCACCACGGCGCCTGCGCGGGCGAGACGCATGGCGCCTGCGCGGAGAATCCGACCTGCGGCGACGAGGTGGCGGTGCACCTGCGCGTGTCGCCGGAGGGGCGCGTGGAGGAGGCGACGTTCACCGGGCAGGGCTGTGCGCTCAGCCAGGCCTCGGCCTCGCTGCTGACCACGAAGGTCCGCGGGCGCCCGGCCGCGGAGGTGCTGGCGACCGCGGCGCAGGTGCAGCGCTTGTTCACCGGGGAGCCGTTGCCGCCCGCGGAAGTCGAGGCGCTCGGCGACCTGCAGGCGTTGCAGGGGGCGGCGCAGTTTCCGCAGCGCGTGAAATGCGTGACGCTCGCCTGGCATGCGCTCGCGGAGGCGCTGGGGCGGGCCGCGGCGCCCGGCGGGGGGCCGGAGGCGACTTGACGCCGGCGCGCTCCGCCCGCTGATCTTCTCCCGTGCCACCTTCCCCCCAGCTTCCCGAGAACGAGCCCGACGGGCTGGAGACGCTGCCCGCGCACGCGGGCGAGAAGGTCATGGGTTTCCTCGACCACCTGGAGGAGCTGCGCTGGACGCTGGTGAAGTGCGCGATCACGGTCGCGGTCTTCGCGGCGATCGCCGGCGTGTTTCTCCCGCAGGTGCGGGGTGTGCTCGAATGGCCCTGGGCGCGGGCCCTCGCGGACTACCCGGCCCAGCCGCTGCAACTGCGGACCGACACGCCGATGGAAGTCTATGGCGTGATGGTGCAGATCTGTGTGGTGCCGGCCCTGGTGGCGGCGGCGCCGTTCGCGCTGTTTTTCCTCGGGCAGTTTGTCGTGCCGGCGCTCTCGCCGAAGGAGCGGCGGGTGGTGGTGCCGGGCGTGGTCGTGGCCGTCCTCCTGTTTCTGGCCGGAGCGAGCTTCAGTTTCCTGCTGCTCGTGCCGGCGTCGATCCGGGTCGCGATCGAGGCCAACCAGTGGATGGGCTACGCGATGATCTGGACGGTGGGATCCTACTACAGCCTGATGACGTGGCTGGTCGTGGGCATGGGGGCGGTGTTCGAGTTTCCGCTCGTGGTGGTGGCGCTCGCCTATCTTGGGATTGTGAGCACGGCCGCGTTCCGGCGCTCGCGGCGGCTGGTGATCGTCGGCTGTTTCGTCGCGTCCGCGATCATCACCCCGACGCAGGACCCGATCACGATGACGCTGGTCGCCGCTCCGTTGTGGGCCCTCTTCGAGGCCTCGCTGCTGGTCGGGGCGTTCATCGAGCGCCGGAAGGCCAGGCAGGAGGCCTTCGACTGGCGCCGCACCTACGGCGCGGCCGACGAGTGATCGGGCGGGCGGGCCGGCACGCCGCAACGGCGGCGCCGGTTTCCGGCTCAGTGGCGGGCGCGGGCGGCCTCGCGTTGATGGCGATGGACGGCCTTGAGCATCTGCCATGCTATCCAGAATACGCCCGTCATGCAGGCGGCGGCGTAGGCCGACCAGAGCGTGATCTGCACCGGGTCCTCGGAGGGCACGTGCGGCCCGGCGAGCCGGAAGAAGAGGGCGAAGGCGGCCAAGGTCAGCACGCCGTCGATCACGATGTTCAGCGGGGATAACTTGTGCGGGGAAGGTTCGGCCATGGCGGAGTAATGGGCGAGGGGGCGCCGACTTGGCAAACCGCTCCGTGCCGGCCCGGGCGGATAGAAGCCATGGAGGGGGCCATGTCGGCGGGCCATAAAGCGTACGCCGCCGAAGTCGCCGCCGGCCTTCGGCCCGACCGGAAGCGGGTTCAGGCGCTCCCGGTCGCGACCTGCTCGCGCAGACACCGGAGGTACGCCGGCAGGAGCTCCGACCGGTTGCTCTTCTGCCAGATGGCGGAGAGTGCGAACGGCTCGCAGTCGGTCTCCACGAGTTGGACTCCCTGCTGGCCGCTGCGCGCGAACGAGGCGAGGGTGGGACACACGCCTTCGCCGGCGGCGACGAGCGTGAGCATGCCGTCCATCGTCGGTGCGGTGGGCCCGAACTTCGGGGTGAACTGCGCCTTGCGGCAGATCTGGACGACGAGATCGCGGAAGCCGGGGGCCTGTCGCGGATTGAGCAGCACCCAGCGTTCGTCGCGCAGTTCTCCCAGCGTGAGTGTGCGGCGGCGGGCGAGCGGGTGGCTCTCCGGCAGGGCCGCCATCACGGCCGGGCTGGCGACGCGGAGCGACTCCAGCCCGCGCCGGGCGCCGAGGAAGACATCGGGCAGAAACGCCAGATCGATCCGGCCATCGCGCAACGCGGCGAGCTGTTCGGTGAGCGGCAGATCGACGAAGTTGATCTGCGCGGTCGTACGCTCGCGTTGGCGCAGCTCGCTCACGGCGCGGGCCAGCGGGTCGAGCGGGAGCCGCCAATCGGTGCCGATGTTGAGCGCCTCGCCGCCGCGGGCCGCGCGCTGGGTGGCGGCGACGAGGTTGGCCAGCCGCTGGAGGAGGTCGGGCAGCTCGCGCTGGAGGTGGCGGCCTGCGGGCGTGAGCTGGACCCGGCCATGCGTGCGGCTGAACAAAGCCACGCCCAGCTCCGCCTCCAGATCTCGGATCTGCCGGCTCAGCGGCGGCTGGGCGATGCGGAGCCGTTCGGCGGCGCGGCTGAAGTTGAGCGTCTCCGCGACGGCTTGGAAGTAGCGCAGGTGTCGGAGTTCCATGCGGGAGCGGCACGGTGACGCAGCGCGCGGACTTTGGCGAGAGTGGAGCGGCTGCGGCTATGCCCGGAAGGTATCGCCGCGGATCCAAGGAAGTATTTTTCGTTTGGTCACTGTCGCCCTATACTGCGCGGCGATGAATCCCGCCTTCCGGACCTGCCTCCGGTCAGTTGTCAGTTGTCTGTTGCTGGGGCTCGGTCTGCGTGTCGCCGCGCAGCCGGCCGAGCAAACGTTGCGCCCGCGCACGATCGCGGTCGTGCGCGACGAACCCTCGTGGCTGGTCTCGCCGCTCGAGGCGAAGGTGCGCCGCAGCCTCGAGGAGATGGCGGCCGGCCGGATGGAGGTCGCGTTCCGCGAAGCGGCGGTGGCGGAAACGGCGCCCGATGCCGCGGCCCTGCGCGCGCAACTGGCCGCGGCGTTGGCCGATCCCGATGTCGACTACGTACTTGTGCTTGGCGCCCGTTCCGCACTCGTCGCGGCCGATCCCTCGCTGCCGCTGGGCAAGCCGGTGCTCGGTGCCGCCATCGTCGATCCGACGCTGGCGCCGCTGCCGCTCGACGCCGAGGGCCGACCAACGAAGACCAACTTCGCCATCGTCACCCTGGCCGCGGACTCGGGCGAGATGCTGCGGCGGCTGCGGGAAACGGTGCCATTCTCCGGCATCCAAGTTTTGGTGGACGACCATTTTGCCGCCTCGCCGGCTGTCCTTGAAGACTGGCGCGGGCGGCTCACCCGCGAACTCGGCGCCGAGGTGCGCCTCGTGCCGCTGGCCGCGATGGCGGCGCCGACGCTCGCCGCGCTCGATCCAGCGCAGAAGGCCGTGTTTCTGCTCCCGGCGGTGCGCCAGAGCGAAGCTGAGCACGCGGCGTTGATGGCCGGACTGGTCGAGCGCCGCCTGCAGGTGTTGTCCTTTGTCGGTCGCCCGGAGGTCGAGGCCGGCGCACTGGCCGGCCTGTTGCCCGAGAGCAGCGCCCAGCTCGCGCGCCGCGTGGCGCTCGTCTTCGACCAGCTCGAAACCGGTTCACCCGCGGCCAGCCTCGCGCTGCGGCTCCCACTCCAGCCGATGTTGTCCTTCAACGAAACCACGGCCGCCGCAATCGGCTTCTCGCCGAAATTCGGCGCGCTGCACGACGCGACGCTTGTCAGCCCGTACGCACCGGGCGGTGGCAAGCCGCTGAGTTTCCGCGACGCGATCGCCACGGCGCTGGAGCGCAACTACGCGCTGCGCGCACGGCAGGCCGGCACCGAGGCGTCGCGGCAGGATGTGAAGGCCGCCGCCGGCCAGCTCCAGCCTCAGCTCGCCGCGCTCTCGACCTACCAGCGCATCGACCTCGACCGCGCGCAGGCCTCCGGCGGCATCTACCAGGAGAAGACGTGGTTCGCCGGCGTGGCCGCGAGCCAGACCATCTTCGATGACGAGGTCGTCGCCCGCATGCGCATGGCCCGTGCGGCCCTGAAAGCGGCCAACGCCGTCGAGCGTGCCCAACGACTCGACACGGCGGTCGCCGCCGCGCACGCCTACCTCCAGCTTCTCTCCGCGCGCGCCGCGCTGCGCGTGACCGAACAGAACACCCGTGCGACCGACAAGCACCTGGAGCTGGCGAACCTGCGCCAGCGCGTCGGCACCTCCGGCCCGGAGGATATCTACCGTTTCGAGTCCCTCGCCGCGCAGCAGCGTTCCGAGGTGATCGCGGCGCGCATGCAGGTCGAGCGGGCGCGGACGAACCTGAACCGCGTGCTCGGCGTCGACGCCACGTCGCAATGGGAGCCGGGCGACGTCTCGCTGGACGATCCGGCGTTCGCCTCCATCACCGCGCCGATGGCGACGTTCGTCGACGAGCGGGAACGGTTCGTGCGGCTCCAGAATTACCTTACCGCCTACGCGGCCGGGCACTCGCCCGACATCGAGGCGGCGGAGCACGGCGTGAGCGCGTTGCGGCTTTCCGCCGACCAGAAACAGCGGCGCTCGTACGTGCCGAAGATCGCCGCCACGGCGAACTTCGGGCGGCTCTACGAACTCGACTACGGCGGGCCGACGCTCACCGAGCAGCTCCTGCGCGCGGGGTTGCCGGTCCATCCGGTCGACCTCAACCGCACCGTCTGGACGGTGGGCGTGCAGGCGTCGGTGCCGCTCTACACCGGCGGCAGCCTGACCGCCGACAACCGCAAGGCGCGCGCGCAGCTCCGCCAGGCCGAGTTCACCCGCGACGGCGCCCGCGAGGCCGTGGTCGCCGCGACGCAGGCCGGCTTGTTCTCCATCGAGAGCAGCTACAGCGCCATCGCGCTTTCGCGCACCGCCGCCGATCTGGCCGCGCGCAACCTCGCCGTCGTCCGCCGCAAGTACGAGGAGGGCGCCGTGTCGATCGTCACGTTGCTGGAGGCGCAGAACGCCGCCTTCGCCCAGCGGCAGGCCGCCGATGTGGCCGTGTACCGTTTCCTCGGCGACGTCGTCGCCGTCCAGCGCCTCTGCGGCCGGATGGAGGCGCTCGCCACACCCGAGGAGAACGCCGCCTGGCTGGTCGAGATCGAGGCCGCCATTTCCAACCGCTAACCTTTCGCCACCGCCCATGAACTTCCGTCGCACCATCCCGTTCGCCCTCGCCCTGCCGCTGCTCTTCGCCGCCTGCCGCGACAAGCCCGCCGCCGCGCCGCTTGCCTACAACGTCCGTTACGTCGTGGCGCAGCCGCTGGCCGCCACGCCGCAGGAGCCGGGCCCGTCGTTCCTCGGCGTGATCCGCGGCGACACCGAGACCAGCCTGAGCTTCAAGGTCAACGGCCAGATCGCCCGCATCGGCCCCGGGGGCGGCTCCGAGGACTGGAAACAGGGCGAGAGCGTCGCCGCCGGCGCGGTGCTCGCGCAGATCGACACGGCGAACTTCGTCAACGCCGTCGCCGCCGCCCGCGCCCGGGCCGACTTGGCGCGTGCCAACTTCGGGCGCAACAGCGAGCTCTACGCCGCCGCCAACCTCGCCAAGAGCGAGTACGACGCCACGCGCGCCCAGAAGGAGATGGCCGAGGCCGATCTCGCGCAGGCCGAGCAGTACCTGCGCGACACCACGCTGCGCGCGCCGTACGCCGGAGTCGTGCTGGCGCGGCTGGCGCGCTCAGGCGAGTTCGCCGCCGCCGGGCGTCCGGTGCTCTCGCTCGGCGATTTCCGCCGCGTGTCGCTCGAGGTGGGCGTGCCGGACAGTGTGCTCGGCCGCATCGAGGTGGGACAGCGCTGCGAGGTGCTCGTCTCGGCTTACGAGGGTGGCCTGTTCGCGGGCACGATCTCCGAGATCGGCATCGCCGCCGATCCCGCGAGCCGGTTGTTCCGCGTCGTTCTCAAACTCGACAATGCCGACGGCCGGCTGAAGAGCGGCATGACGGCCAGCGTCCGCCTCGGCGGCCGCGCGTCGCGATCCGTCAGCGGCGTGTCGCTGCCGCTCTCGGCTCTCGTGGCCTCCGACAAGACGGGCAAACGCTCGGCGGTCTTCGTCGTGGGCGACGACGGCCGCGCGCACCTGCGGCAGATCCAGACTTCGGAGATCGTGGGCAGCGCGATCCTCGTCACCGACGGTCTCCAGGCCGGCGACAAGATCGTCACGCTCGGCACCGGGCTGCTCGCCGACAACGTCCCGGTGAACGCCCAGCCCGTCGCTCCGTAACCTTCGCCCGCGCGCCATGAGCCAGAACACTCCCTCTTCGGGCGGCCTCGCCCGCTATTTCGTCGAGCATCGCAGCGTCGCCTGGATGTTTCTGATTGCCGTGCTGGTGTGGGGCTGGGCCTCGTTCGGCCAGCTCCCGCAGCAGGAGGACCCGACGATCCCGATCCGCAAGGCGCTCGTCGTGACCGTGTTTCCCGGCGCGACGGCCGACAAGGTCGAGAACCTCGTCACCAAACCGCTCAAACGGAAACTCGCCGAACTCTCCACGGTGGAGGAGCTCTCCTCCGAGTCGCGCAACGGCGTATCGGTCATCAAGGTCACGCTCCAGGCGCAGACGAAGGCGCGCACCGACCAGGACTGGGACAAGCTGCGCGCGAAGATCGCCGAGGTGTCGCTGCCCGAGGGCACGATGCCGCCGTGGCTCAATAGCGATTTCGGCGACACCGTCACGCTGCTCTACGCCATCGCCAGCGATCCGATCACGGAGCCGGAGGTCGAGGCGCGGGCGCGGTTGGTCGAGGCGACGGTCGCCGAGCTGCGCGGCACGCGGCCGGCGGAGGGGCGCGCCGCCATCGCGATGTTCTACCCGACGGCGCTCAGCCGCGACTATCTCACACCTGTCGTGCAGCGCTGCGTGCAGTTTCTGACCTCGAAGGGCCTCGCCACCGGGATGACGGTCGGCGAGCGCAGCGGGCTCTATGTGGGCGAGTTCGCCACGGCGGCGCCGCGCGAGGAGCTCGCCAAGGCGCTGGTCGATTTCCAGCGCCAGGCCTTCGGTTCCGAGGGCGAGCCGCACCCCGATCTGCCGAGGCCGATCGTGCTGCTCGGCGACGAGGCTCCGGCGCCCGCCATCCGTGAGCGCCGGATACCGCGGCTCACGTACCGCCAGCTGGAGAAGATCGCCGAGGACTTCGAGGACGCGCTGCGGCAGGTGGGCGACGTGGGCCGCACCAAGCGCGTGGCCACGGTGCCCGAAACAGTGTACCTCGACTACAGCACGGCCAAGCTCGCCGAGCTGCGCGTGTCGGCGCAGGACCTCGCCGGCGCGGTTGCGCGGCGCAACGCCGTCGTGCCCGGCGGCACCTACCGCACCGAGGGCAGCACGTTCCCGGTGCAGGTCACCGGCGAATTCGGCAACGAGCGCGAACTGCTCGACACCGTCGTCTCCACGGCTCCCGACGGCACGCCGACCTATCTCCGCGACGCGGTGACGGTCGTGCGCGGCTACGAGAACCCGATCGGCTACCATTTCGCCCTGTTCACCCGCGAGCCCGGCCGCGGGCCGCTGCACGCCGAGCGTGCGGTGCTCGTTTCCGTCGAGATGCGCGAGGGCGCGAAGATCGGGACCTTCTACGAGAAGGTGAAGGAGTGTCTCCGCGGTTTCGAGGCGCAGCTGCCCGGCGGTGCGTCGGTGACGACGCTCTCGAATCAGCCGGAGTCGGTGCAGCAGCGCATCGGGCTGTTCAGCGCGTGCTTCATCGAGGCGGTGGTGATCGTGGTGCTCGTGGCGCTGCTGCTGATGGACTGGCGCTCGGCCATCGTGATGGCGATGGCGATCCCGCTCTCGATCGCGATGACGTTCGGCGCGATGCACCTGTGCGGCATCCCGCTGCACCAGATCTCCATCGCCGGCCTGATCGTCGCGCTGGGCATGCTGGTGGATGTGCCGGTGGTCGTGTCCGACGGCATCAACCGCGAGCTGCACCACGGCGAGCCGCGCGAGCGCGCCGGCTGGCTCGGGCCGCAGCGGCTGATGCGCGCGATCGTCTACGCGACGCTGATCAACATCGTCGCCTTCCTGCCGCTGGCGTTGCTTCCCGGTGACACGGGGGCGTTCATGATCGCGTTCCCGCTGGTCGTCACCTTCGCGCTGCTCTCGGCGTTCGTCGTGTCGACGACGTTCGTGCCGCTGCTGGGCTTCTACGTGCTGAAGGGGCAGAAGGGCCTCGACGAGGGCGGCGAGGTGCGGACGTTCTTCCTGTTCCGGCCGATCGACCTGGCGATCAACTCCGTGCTGCCGCGCTACCGCCGCCTGCTCGAGGCGGGCCTGCGGCACCCGGGGCGCACGATCGGCATCGTCTACACGGTCTTCGCGCTCAGCCTCGGGCTCACGGGGTTCTTCGGGCGGCAGTTCTTCCCGCCGGCCGATCGCGCGCAGTTCCTCATCGACGTCGAGCTGCCGCGCAACGCCGCGCCCTCGCAGTTGCGCGCCACGGCCGACCGAGTGGCCGCGCTTGTGGCCGCCGAGGAGGACGTGGACAACATCGGCGTGTTCTACGGCGGCACGGCTCCGCGCTTCTACTACAACGTGGAACCGAAGGAGCCGGGCGCGTTCCTCGCGCAGCTGGTCGTGAACACCCGCACGCAGGACATCGTGCCGCTGCTCTCGCGCCTGCGGGAGCGGATCGACCGCGAGATCGCCGGCGCGCGCATCGTACCCAAGCAGCTCGAGCAGGGCGTGCCGATCGACAACCCGATCCAGATCCGCATCGCCGGCCCCGATCCCGACGTGCTCCGCGGGCTGGCCGACCAGGTGGGGGCCATCGTGCGCGCGGAGGGCGGCTACAAGGTGACCGACGACCTCGGCCAACGCCTGCCCACGCTGCGTTTCGCCATCGACCAGGACCGCGCGAACACCCTCGGCGTGGACAACCGCTCCGTGGGCGCGGTGACTGCGGCGGCGTTCTTCACGGCCCGCGTCACGCAGCTGCGCGAGGGCGATCACCTCGTGCCGGTGAACTTCCGCCTGCGCCGCGACGAGATCGCCGACGCCGACCGGCTGCGCTCGCTCTACGTGCCCTCGACGCGCAACGGGCTGGTGCCGTTGACCAGCTTCGCTTCGATCGGCATCGAGCCCGCCTACGCCACGATCCCGCACTTCCAGCAGTTGCGCACGGTGACGGTGAAGAGCTTCGCGCCGGTCGGGCAGTTGCCCGCCACGATCCTGGCGAAGTGCAAACCGCAGATCGCGAAACTCGCGCTGCCCGCCGGCTACACGCTGTCGTATGCCGGCGAGGACAAGGAGCTGGCGAGGAGCCAGCGCGAGATGAGCGTGGTGTTCGTGATCTCGCTGGCGGCGATCTTCATCGCGATGGTGCTCCAGTTCGGCTCGGTGCCGAAGGCGTTCACGGTGATGGTGACGGTGCCGTTGGGCGCGATCGGCGCGTTCGCCGGCATCGTGCTGTTCCGGACCAGCTTCGGCTTCGTGGCGTTCATCGCATTGGTGAGTTTGGCCGGACTGGTCGTCAGCCACATCATCGTGCTCTCCGACTACATCGAGGAGTCGCGCGCGAAGGGCATGCCCCTGCGCGAGGCGCTCATCCATGCCGGTCTGGTGCGACTGCGGCCGGTGGTCGTCACAGTGCTGGCGGCGGTGTGCGGCCTCATCCCGCTGGCGTTGCACGGCGGCATGCTCTGGCGTCCGCTTACGGCGGTGCACATCGTCGGTCTCACCTGCGCGACGCTGGTCACGCTGGTGGTGCTGCCGGTGTTCTACCTCGTGTTCTGCGAGAAGCTGAAGTGGATCAAGTGAGCGCGTGCGACGCTCTCGTGCGCTTCCGTGGCCGCGCGGGGGGGCGTCGAACGCATGTGGGGCTGGGCTCGACGCCGTTACGGCTGAGTCGGCTGCGGGGCGGAGGACCGAGCTCGAGTTCGGTGTTCCCGGGCGAGGACGGCCGACCGCACAAAATTCTGTTCCGATCGGAACAGAATTTTGTGCGGTCGAAAAGCGCGGTGTTGCCGAGGGGCGGCGGCTACTACGGCTTGGGGACCGCGGCGGCGGCGATCTTGGCGAGATATTTTGCCGGGTCCTTCTTGAAGTCCTTCAGGCAGGCCTTGCAGCAGAAGCGAACGAGGCGGTCGGGCTTGCCGGCTTCCTTGTGGAGGTAGTCGAAGGGGCCGCCGGCGTGACCGGCATCGAGCGGCTCGCCGGAGACGACGCAGGTGGTGAGCGGATAGGTTTCCTTCGCCGAGGCATCGGAGGGCGAGGCGGCGGGAACGGTCGACGGCTTGACCGGTGCGAGCCTGTCGCCGGCGGTGAGCGCGGTGGCGGTGAGCGCGAGGAGCGCGGCGGAGAGGAGGGCGCGAGGGTGGTGTTTCATGGGAAGGGGAGGGTGAAGATTGGCGATGGTGTTAGGTGGAAATGTGTTCAGGCGGGGGCGGCGCCGGCGGCGCGCTTGGGGGCAAGCGCGTCCACCCGCAGGCGTGGTTGCGATGTCCAGAGGTGGACCGCGTTGCCCCTAACACGGTCGAGTGCGTGAGATGGAACCGCGGGTGTACTCATGCTTTCGGTGCGGCGGCGATGGTGCGCTCGTGCGCGGCTTGTTCCATGGCGACGAACTGCTGGCTGAGTTCCTCCCACGGGCGGCGCGGGGGGCGCGGGCCCTTGACCCATTCGACCTGGCGGCCGCGCCAGAGCGAGTAGATCGCGGGGACGATTTCGAGGGTGAGGATGGTGGAGGTGATGAGGCCGCCGATCATCGGGGCGGCGATGCGCTGGATCGCCTCGGCGCCGGCCCCGTGGGCCCAGAGCGCGGGCACGAGGCCGAGCGTAACCATGGCGACGGTCATGAGCTTCGGGCGGACGCGTTGCACGGCGCCGTAGGTGATCGCCTCGAAGAGGTCGTGCTGCGTCTTCATCCGGCCGGCGCGCTGGTAGGCGTGGAACGCCTCGTCGAGGTAGATGATCATCACGGTGCCGGTCTGCGCGGCGAGGCCGGCGAGCGCGATGATGCCGACCCACACGGCGATGCTCAGGTGGTAGTCGAGCAGCCAGAGCAGCCAGATGCTGCCGGTCATCGCGAACGGGATGGAGAGCAGGATGATCAGCGTCTCCGGGATGCTTTTGAAGTTCATGTAGAGCAGCACGAAGATCAGCGCGAGGGTGAGCGGCACCACGACCTGGAGACGCTCGCGGACGCGGAGCATGTTCTCGTACTGGCCGGACCACTCGATGCGGTAGCCGGCGGGGAGCAGGCCGGCCTTCTCGATCTTCTCGGCCACGAGCTTCTTCGCCTCCTCGACGTAGCCGCCGATGTCGCGGCCGGTGATGTCGACATAGACCCAGCCGGCGAGCGCGCCGTCCTCGTTGCGCAGCATCGGCGGGCCGACGGTGGTGCGGATGTCGGCGAGTTCGCCGAGCGGGATCTGGCGGACCTGGGCCATCGCGGCGGAACCGCCGGAGGCGCCGTCGCCCATCGGGTCGCCGGCGGAAGATCCGGACGCGCCGCCGGCGGGCGTCATCGCGGGGATGAGCACGCGTTTGAGCGCGCCGAGGTCGTCGCGCAGTTCGCGGCTGTAGCGGACGTTGATGGTGTAGCGCTCGCGGCCCTCGACGGTGCGGGCGACGGCCATGCCGCCGATGGAGGTCTCGACCTGCATGAGGACGTCCTCGACGTTGAGGCCGTGGCGGGCGATGGCCTCGCGGTTGGGGACGATGTCGAGGTAGTAACCGCCGCTGGTGCGTTCGGCGAAGACGCTGCGCGTGCCCGGCACGGTGCGGACGACGGACTCGATGTGTTCGCCGAGGCGGCCGATCTCCTCGAGGTCGGAGCCGAAGATCTTGATGCCGATCGGGGTGCGGATGCCCGTGGTGAGCATGTCGATCCGGCCCTTGATCGGCATCGTCCACGCGTTCACCTGGCCGGGGATCTGGAGCGCGGTGTCCATCTCGGAGGTGAGCTCGTCCCAGGTGATCGGGCGCCGGTCGGGCCAAAGTTTGCGGAGCGGGGTCTGCACCCACTCCGGCGCCCAGCCCGAGTACCAGCGTGGCCGGTCGATGCGGCGCCATTCGCTCTCGGGTTTCAACTGCACGACGGTCTCGAACATCTCCATCGGCGCGGGATCGGTCGCGGTCTCGGCGCGGCCGGCCTTGCCGTGGACGGTGAGCACCTCGGGGAACTGTTTCAGCACGCGGTCCTGGATCTGGAGGAGGCGCGTCGCTTCGGTGACGGAGACCGTCGGCAGCGTCGTGGGCATGTAGAGGATCGTGCCCTCGTTGAGCGGCGGCATGAACTCCGAGCCGAGCCGCTGGTACACCGGCACGGCGGAGGCGACGGCGACGATGGCAATCGCGATGGAGAGCCGGCGGCGGGTCATGAGCAGGCTGACCCACGGGTAGTAGAGCCGGTGGAGCACGCGGCTGATCGGGTGCTTGTGCTCGGGGATGACCTTCGCGCCGGTCATGAGCACGATGAGCGCCGGCCCGATGGTGAGCGAGAGGAACGCGGCCCACGCCATCGTGAACGTCTTTGTGTAGGCGAGCGGTTTGAACAACCGGCCCTCCTGCGCCTCGAGCGCGAAGACCGGCAGGAAGCTCACGGTGATCACCAGCAGCGCGAAGAAGAGCGGCTTCCCGAGCTGCTTGCAGGCGGCGATGACGATCTCCTGCCGCTGGTGGCGGCTGAGCCCCGGCGGCGCGTGCTCGAGGTGCTTGTGGACGTTTTCCACCATGACCACGGCTTCGTCGCAGAGCGCGCCGATGGCGATGGCGATGCCGGCGAGCGACATGATGTTCGCCGTGAGCCCCATGAAATACATCGGGATGAACGCGAGCGCCACGGCGATGGGCAGCGTGACGATCGCGCGCGCCGCGCCGCCGAAATCGAGGAGGAACACGATCACGATCAACGAGACGATGATCGACTCCTCGACGATCGTGCGGGTGAGCGTCTGGATGGAGCGTTTGATCAGGTCGGAGCGGTCGTAGGTGGTGACGATCTCGACACCCGGCGGGAGCGACGGACGGAGCTCCTCGATCTTCGCCTTCACGCGGTCGATGACCTGCAGGACGTTCTGGCCGAAACGCACGACGACGATGCCGCCGGGCGTCTCGCCGAGTCCGTCGAGGTCGCCGGCGCCGCGGCGCATCTCGGGACCGAGCGCGATATTGCGGGCGACATCGCGCAACAGGATCGGCGTGCCGCGCGCATCGGCGCCCACGACGACGAGGCGGAGATCGTCGAGCGACTTGAGATAGCCCTTGCCGCGCACGAGGTAGGTGGTGCCGTTGCGCTCGAGTTCGCGGCCGCCGACGTCGTTGTTCGCCGAACGGATGGCGGCGACGATGCGCGTGATCGGAATGTTGTAGGCCTGCAGCCGCTCGGGATCGACCTCGACCTGGTACTGCTTCTCGAAGCCGCCGAAGCTCGCGACCTCGGCGACGCCGTCGACGCTTTGGAGCCAGTAGCGCAGATGCCAGTCCTGGAAGCTCCGCAGGTCGGCGGCGTCGTTCTGGCCGGTGCGGTCGACCAGCGCGTATTGGAAACCCCAGCCCACCCCGGTGGCGTCGGGCCCGAGCGTGGGCGTGACGCCGGTGGGCAGGCTGCCGGTGAGTCCCTGCATGTACTCCATCACCCGGGCGCGGGCCCAGTAGAGATCGGTGCCGTCCTCGAAGACGGCGTAGACGAACGAGTACCCGAAGAACGAATAGCCGCGCACGACCTTCACCCGCGGGGCGGAGATGAGTTTGGTGACGATCGGGTAGGTGATCTGGTCCTCGACGAGGTTGGGGCTGCGGCCCTCCCACTGGGTGAAGACGATCACCTGCGCGTCGGAGAGGTCGGGCAGGGCGTCGAGCGGCGTGTGGCGCAGGCTGTAGATGCCGCCGAGCGTGAGCGCGCCGACGAGCAGGAAGACCATGAACTTGTTGCGCGCGCTCCACTCGATGATCCGCTCGATGAGCGAATCGTGATGCGGCGCGGGGGCGGGCGAGGAGGAGGACATGGCTTCAGCGGTTCCGCGGTAGGAGCGAGTTTGCTCGCGATGGCAGGGCCGGAGCCGCCTGCAAGCAGGCTCCTACAGCGGACCGCGGAAGGTTCGAGGTAGGGCGAACCCTCCGGGTGAGCCGCGGTGGGTTCGGCTCGGCGGGGACGCCTCGCCCTACCTTCGGACTGCGAGATCTTGCGGTCGTGGTTTGCATGGGCTCGCGGTGTTCAGTGTTTGTGTTCGCCCGCGGCGCCCATGCCGGCGAGGGCGGCCTGGAGCTGGCTCTCGGAGTCGACGAGGAAGAGTGCGCGGGACACGACGCGCTCGCCGGCGGCGAGGCCGTCGCGCACCTCGAGGAAATCGCTCGTGCGCGCGCCGAGCTTCACGACGCGCGGTTCGAGGCGGTCGTCGGCACCGGCGACGAACGCGATGTGGCGCTTCCCGGTGTCGATCACGGCGGCGGCGGGCACGACCAGTTTCTCGCCGAGCGGGATCTCGATCTCCACATCGGCCCAGAGGTCGGGGCGGAGTCGATGTTCGGGGTTGTCGGTCTCGAGTCGGACGGTGCCGCGACGGGTCACCGGATCGATGTGTGGATCGAGGAACGTGATCGGGGCGGTGAAGGCCGGCAGCGCCGGACTGGCGAACGTCACCAACGCCTCCTGCCCGACCGCGAGCAGCGGGAGATCGGCCTCGGCCACGCGGGCCTGCAGCCAGAGGTGCGAGAGGTCGGCGATCTCGTAGAGCGCGTCGCCGGCCATGAACGCTTTTCCTTCGACCGCCTGCTTGGTGAGCGCGTGCCCGTCGCGTGGCGACCGGATGGTGATCTCGGCACTGGGCGCGTCGCGTTGCTCGAGCGCGCGCAGCTCTGTGTCGCCGATCTCCCAGAGCGCGAGGCGCGTGCGGGCGGCGTCGAGCAATGCGGCGGCGGCGGAGCGGCGGGTCGCGGGCGCGTCGGCTGGGAGATCGCGGAGCGCATGCCAGGCGACGAGGTAGTCGTTCTGCGCGGCGTAGACCTCGGGGCTGTAGACGGTGAGCAGCGGACCGCCTTGCGTGACGGCGGCGCCGGTGAAGGCGACGTGGAGTTTGCGCACCCAGCCGCCGAAGCGCGGCGCGATGCGCGAGGTGCGGGTTTCATCGTGCTCGACCACGGCGACGGCGCGCACTGTCTGTGCGAGCTCGCGGCGCTCGACCGGGACGAGGGTGAGGCCGATGAGTTGGCGCTTGTCGGCGCCGAGCTCGATCGCGGCCCGCCCGGGCACGGCGGCGTGGCCATGGGAAGCCGATGCGGCCGCGCTCTTGATCGGCACCAGGCTCATGCCGCAGATCGGGCAGTCGCCCGGCCGGTCGGCGACATAGGTCGGGTGCATCGGGCAGTGGTACTTCGGGGCGGCGGTGGGCGTCTCGGCGGCGGCCGGCGCGGTGGCGGCGTGGTTGTGCGCGTCGGGAGGACGGGAGCAACCGGCGACGAGTGCGAGCAGGGCAGCGAGCGTGAACGAGGAAAGAAGACGGTTCATGGCGACGGAAGGGGTTCGGGTGCGACGCCGGCGGTCATCGCGAGGAGGTCGATCACGGCGAGTTCGCGTTCGCGCAGGGCGGCGAGGCGTTCGGCCTGCATGGCGAGGTCCATGGCGGCGGCCTCGAGGATCATGGCGGCGGTGCCCGTGCCGGTGTGGTAACCGGACTCGACGGTGCGGCGCTGCCGGGCGATGGCGGGCAAGGCCGAGTGGTCGAGGTAGTCGATCATCCGGTCGGCCTCGGCGACCATCGCGAGCATGCGCGCGAGCGCGGCGGCCATGTCGAGTTGCTCGACGGAGACGCGCGCGACGGCGGCCTCGCGGCGGGCCTCGGCGGCGGCGATGGTTTCGCGGATCTTCGTGCGCCAGATGGGCAAGGTCATCGTGGCGGTCGGGCGCCACATCCACGGCGCAGTTTTGACGTCGGCCATCAAACCGACCGAGAAGTCTGGCAAACCACCCCGCCGGGCGACCTTGGTGCCAGCGACGGTCATCTCGACCATGGCGCGCATGCGGGCGAGGTCGGGGTTCGAAGTCTGGACGCGGCGCCAGAGCTCATCGATGGTGGGGAGCGCGGTGGGGGTGAGTTTGACGGCAGGCCAAGCCGGATCGGCGGCCTCCGGCGAGAGGCCCAGCGCGGACTTGAGGCGGGCGCGGGCGGCAGTGCGGCGGTCGAGGAGCTGGGCGGCCTCGGAACGGAAGCGTTCGGCCGTGTCCGCGGCTTGGATCTGCGCGGCGAGCGAGGCATCCATGCCGCGCCCGGCGGCGTACGCGCTGGCGGCGAGCAGTTCGCTCTGCTCCGCGGTATCGGCGGAGGCTGAGCGCAGGGCGATGGCGGCATCGAGGTAAGCGAGTTCGATCAGGGCGCGACGGGCCTCGGAGGCGACGCTGACGAGCGTGCCTGCGTACTGCGTCCGTGCGACGGCGAGCGCGGCCTCGGCCTCGCGCCCCATGGCGGCGCGCTTGCCGGGGTTCATGATATCGAACATCACGCCCGGCATGAGCGACATCACCATGGAGGTGATGTCGGCTTGGAAGGTGAGCTGCGGGTCGGGGAGCGACTTCGCAGGCGCGATGGAATGCTGTGCGGCCTCCCAGTCGTGCCGGGCGGCGGCGACGGACGGATGGTGGAGCAGGGCGAAGCGCACGAGTTCCTCCGGTGCGGAGTCTGCAGCGGGCGGAGGGATCGTGGCCGGCGAAGTGGTGCGACGTTCCTCGGACGGGTGCCGCGCAGCAGCGGAGCCCGGCGTCGCGATCCCGGTGGACCGGTCGGAAGCGACTGCGAGTGTTCCGCCGAGGAGCGCCGCGACGACGAGGAGGCGCTGCCGAAGGAGGCGCGTCGGGCGGATCTTTGGTCGGGACTGGGAGCGCGAGAACGGCATCGAGATGGGTGGTTTCCGAACGAGGTACACCGGCCGCCGTGCAATCCCTCGCCGGCGGCGGCCGCGCTTGGGCGTGATCCCCCCACCCACAGGAGGTTTTGAGTGATTCCGCGCGGAATGGTGTACAGTGTGACGGTGACCGCTCCGAGTGGAGCGGTGCCGCAACGAGACTTGTCGCCATGAAACCGAACGAACCACTGATCCAGAACCTGCAGGTGTGGCGGGTGAGCCCGCCGCCGGACAGCCGTTTCCGAGGCGAGGTCTGGCGGCGCATCGACGCGCTCCGGGGCGCGGGCTCGTGGGCGGGGTTCGTGCGGGCCCACGCGGCCGGGCTGGCCGCCGCGGTGGTGCTGACGGCGGGGTTGTCCGGATGGATCGGACACACGGCGGCGCAGGTCCATGTGCGCGCCGACCGCGACACGCTCCTGGCCGGCTACGTGGCCAGTCTCGACGCCCGGATCCAGACCGGGCTGGACGAGGAGTCCCCGTGAAACACGCCGGTACGGTCGTGCTCGGGTTGGTCGGCGTGGCGCTGGTGGTCGGCGTGCTCGGCTACCGGACCGGCTGCGACCCGGCGCTGCACGCAGCGGCGGATCGGCGGGATGTGACGGCCTGGCTGAAACGGGACTTTCACCTCAGCGACGCCCAGGTGGCGGCGATCGAGCGACTGCACCGTGAGTACGCGACCGTGTGCGAGGGACACTGCCTAGCGATCGGCGCGGCGCAACGGGAGCGCGACGAACTCCGGCGGGCGCCGGCGGCCGCTGCGGCGGCGTTGGCCGCGGCGGAACAGCGAATCCGGGAATTGAGCACGGAGTGCGAGACGTCGCTGCTGCGGCATCTGGAGCGGGTGGCGGCGGAGATGCCGGCCGCGGAAGGCCGGCGCTACCTCGAGCTGATGCGGGCGCGCGTGGCGACGTTCGGCCATGCCGGGGCGCCGGAGTTGGATCTGAAGGACCCGCACGCCGAGCATGGCCACTGAGGAGCACGGCAACGGCCCGGGCGACGAGGAGCTCATGGGGCGCCTGCAGGGGGGCGACGACCGCGCATTGACCGAGCTGATGCGGCGGTGGGAGCTTCCCGTGAAAAGTTTCCTCTACCGGTTGGTCGGCAACGGCGCGGAGGCGGAGGATCTGGCGCAGGAGGTGTTCGTGCGCGTCTACACGAAACGCGCCACGTACCGGCCCGGCGCGCGCTTCTCCGGTTGGCTGTTTGCCATCGCCGCGAACCAGGCGCGGAACCGCCTGCGTTGGTGGCGGCGCCGGCCGACCCTTTCGTTGGATGATTGGCTGGATTCCGGGCGAGAGGTGGCGGACGAGATGGCGTCGCCCGCCGCCGTCGCCCGGGCGCGGGAGGAGGCGGAGCGCCGGGAGGCGGTGCAGCGGGCGGTGGCGGCGTTGCCGCTGGAGCAGCGCACGGCGATCGTGCTGTTCGCCTACGAGGGGAAGTCGATGGCGGAGATCGCGGAGATCGTCGGGTGCTCGCCGAAGGCGGTGGAGAACCGGCTGTACCGCGCGCGGCTGCGGCTGCGCGAACAGGCGGGATCGATCGGCTGCCCGCAATAGGAGCGGACGAGCCGGGCGTCGGGGCCAGACTGGACGAGGGAGGGGAGGCTGGCCTCGCGCCAGTCCATCCACCGGGGGTTGAACCTCGTCGCGCCACAGCTTCCGCGTGACTGAGCTGCGGCACTCCCTGCCTGGGTCGACAAAAAAGCCCAAGACCGGGCGGTCTTGGGCGGGAAGATGGCTGCCCGACTAGGGATCGAACCTAGACAAACAGATTCAGAATCTGCTGTGCTACCATTACACCATCGGGCAGTGCTCGCCGAAACGAGGTGGCCGACGGTAGGGTGCGACTCACGCGGCACAAGCGGATTTTTTCGTGAGTTTTGTGTTGGGCGTGGCGGAGTCGGTGGACGAGCCGGAACCGGGCGGAACCCACCGTGACTTACGCGGTTGCACCCTGGAGCCAGCAGTCGGATTCGAACCGACGACCTACGGTTTACAAAACCGTTGCACTACCGCTGTGCTATGCTGGCGTCAGAGGCAAGGAGGCGGAGCTGAAGTGTCTGTGCGGACCCGGAAGCGACACCGCGGCGACACAAGAGGCGTTCGCCTCGTTGCGCATCCGCGACACCAAGCCGGGTCGGCGCGTCTCGGACCGCTTCGGCCCGACTCTCAAACAACATTGCCAAGTAACGGCTCACCTCTACCGGCAGAACCACGCTGCACAAGACAAAGCTTCGGCGCCCCGGCGCCTCCTCACGAAAGGAACGATTCGGTGCGGACGGACGCGAGGCCGCGGCGGTCGCGGGCACCGGACCCGCCAAGGAGGTGCTTCGCACTCTGCGGGTCGACCGCGGTCGGGAAGTCGTTGCGTCTCGATACGGAAACGGGCTGCGGCGCGAGATCGGGCCTGCCGTTGCGGGCGGAGCTCCGGTCCGAAATGAGTTTCGCGAACGCGGCCCGCGGCGTGGCCGCAGTGGTCGCCCCGGGCGGTTCGCCCGCCGGACGCGGCCCGTGTGCCCGCTTCCCCCTTGGCACTTCTCGTGCTCGCGCACGGGCGGATGAGTACCTGCGACGCTTGCTCGGAACGACCCGGCGGGGACACGCGTGTTTCTGTGTCCGGCTTCCCGGGCGGATGCCGGATCCTCCAGGAATTCCGTCTGCTGCATGATGTCTCGGCATCGCTTGCACAGGGGCTCGATCTGCGGGATGCCGTGCAGCCGCTGTTCCGGAAGCTCGCGGAATCGACGGCGCTGCGCCGTGGTCTCCTGACGATCGTCAATCGGGAGAGCGGCGAGCTCATGGTCGAGGAGATGCAGGACCGGCCCCACGCCGACCACAACGACAAGTCGCTGCGGGAGAAACTGGCGGAGGGATATCTCGGGCGCGTGGCGACGATGGGGGAGCCGATGGTGCTGGCCAATCTTGCGCAGGTCCCGGAGGACGAGTGGAGCGGGCTGGAGAACCGGTTGTTCGCCGAGGCGCGCGCGGCGGGGGAGTGCCTGGTCGCGGTGCCGATCCGGCACGGTAGCGAGGTATTGGGGACGTTGTCGTTCACCCGCGCGGCCGCCTCCGAGGCGGAACTGACGATCGACGCGCGTTTCCTCGTCCTGGTGGCCGGTCAGGTCGGCCTCGCGGTGCGGTTTCGGCAGATGGCCAAGGAACGGATCGACACCCTGCGTGAGGAGAATGTCCGGTTGCAGCAGCAGATCGCCCGCAGCTTCGTGCCGGAGGGCATGGTCGGCCGTTCGTCGGCGATGCAGATGGTGCATTTCCACATCGACCAGGTGGCCGACAGCAAGACCACCGTGCTCATCCGCGGCGAGACCGGCTCGGGCAAGGAGCGCATCGCGCATGCGCTCTGGCAGGGGAGCGGGCGGCGCAAGCGGCCGTTCGTCCGCGTCAACTGCGCCGCGCTGCCCGAGAGCATCATCGAGAGCGAGCTGTTCGGCCACGAGAAGGGCGCGTTCACGGGCGCGTTGGCGCTGCGCAAGGGCCGCTTCGAACTGGCCGACGGCGGCACCATATTCCTCGACGAGATCGGTGAGATCTCCCCGGCCACGCAGGCGAAACTGCTGCGGGTGCTGCAGGAGGGCACGTTCGAACGCGTGGGCGGCACGCAGTCCATCCGCGTCGATGTGCGGGTCATCACCGCCACCAACCGCAACCTCGAGCGAATGATCGAGGAGGGGAAGTTCCGGCTCGATCTCTACTACCGCATCAACGTCTTCCCGATCTACGTGCCGTCGCTGCGCGACCGCCGCAGCGACATCCTCGAGTTGGCCGACCACTTCCTCGAGAAGTACGCGAAGCAGAACGGGAAGACCGTGCTCCGCATCTCCACGCCCGCGATCGACATGCTCATGGCGTATCATTGGCCCGGAAACGTGCGCGAGTTGGAGAACACCATCGAGCGCGCCGTGATCCTGTCGCAGGACGGCGTGATCCACGGCTTCCATCTGCCGCCCTCGCTCCAGACCGGCGAAGCATCCGGCACGACCCCGCGGGGGACGCTCGATCAGGCGGTGGAGGCGGTGGAGCGGGAGATGATCGCCGAGGCGTTGAAGGAGCACCGTGGCATCATGGCGAAGGCCGGGCGCAAACTCGGCCTGACCGAACGCATCATGGGCCTGCGCGTGAAGAAGTACGGGATCGATCCCGAGCGCTTCAAGGCCGACCCGGCCGCCGCCGCCCTCGAGGCGAAGCGGGGCACCGGCCTGACGCCGGCGTGACCGATGACGCCGGCGTGGCCCGCTGCTTCAGCCCGAGCCGGCGGATACAGAATGGCGCGCCGGTGCCGACGGAGCCGGGGGCGGTGACACGGCGCTAGCGGCGGACGGAGTCAGGCGGCAGGGGCTGAAGCACCCTGCCACGTGGCCCCGGCGATGTGGCAGACTCGATGGACTCAAGACAGCCGCGGTCTTCTCCGTGAACGACCGTCCCTGTCCGCCGGCGCCGAGGACGGTGGCGGCGACCCGCGGGATGGGGCGGGAAAGATGAAAACCACGCATGGGCGCGGGGGTGGGCGGCGGGCGCCCCGAGCGCAGGCGTGGCGGATTTCGTCCACCCGCAGGGACGGTGTCCCGGAGTGGGTGAAAATGCCCTACATCCGCGTCGTTTTTCGGCGGCGGCCGGCGACAGGTGACCAAGTATTTCCACGGTTTGCAGGAATGTCGCGTGGACCGCGGGACGCGGCCGCGCGGTGCCGCCGGCTGGCATCGGCTCTGCTAAGGAGGAGCGCGAACGTATCCTCCACACCACGCAACCTCCGCTCCTCCCATGAACAAACGCGAGTTCCTCAAGAAAGCCTGTATCGGCGCCACCGCGGCCATCGCCGCCCCGTATGTCCTCGGTTCGAAGAAAGCCCCCATCAAGTGGCGCCTGCAGACCTACGCGGGGCCCGCGCTGGCCGAGCATGTCATCAAGCCCTCGATCGACGCCTTCAACAAGGCGGCCAACGGCGAGATGGTGATCGAGCTGTATTGCGCCGACCAGCTCGTTCCGACGAGCGAGCTGTTCCGCGCCATGCAGGCGGGCACCATCGACGCCGTGCAGAGCGACGACGACTCGATCGCCTCGCCGGCCGATGTGGCGGTTTTCGGTGGATACTTCCCCTTCGCCACCCGCTACAGCCTCGACATCCCCACGCTCTTCTACCAGTTCGGCCTGGATAGGATCTGGGAGGAGTCCTACAACGAGATCAAGGGCGTGACCTGGCTCAGCGCCGGCGCCTGGGATCCCTGCCACTTCGCCACCAAGGCGCCGGTCAACCAGCTCGCCGACCTCAAGGGCAAGAAGGTCTACACCTTCCCGACCGCCGGCCGCTTCCTTTCCCGCTTCGGCGTGGTGCCCGTGACGCTCCCGTACGAGGACTGCGAGATGGCGCTGCGCACCGGCGAGCTCGACGGTGTGGCCTGGTCCGGCATCACCGAGGACTACACGGTGGGCTGGGCGGATGTGACGAACTACTTCCTCACGAACAACATCGCCGGCGCCTGGTGCGGTTCGTACTTCGCGAACACGAAGTCCTGGGAGAAGGTGCCCGACCACCTCAAGACGCTCTTCAAGCTGTGCATGGACAGCTCGCATTACTACCGCCAATACTGGTACTGGGGCGGCGAGGCCAAGCTCCGTGTCGAGGGGCCGAAACTCAAGCTCACCACCATTCCCGACGAGGAATGGCAGACCGTCGAGCGCGAGGCCGTGAAGTTCTGGGACGAGATCGCCGCGACCAGCCCGCGCGCCGCGAAGGTCGTCCAGATCTTCAAGGACTACAACGCGCTCATGCAGAAGGCCGGGCGCCCGTACCGCGGCTGAGCTGGCGTCCGCCGCCGAGGTCGGGTGCGAGCTTGCTCGCACCGTCTGGTCGGCGCGCCGGTCGAGCGGTGCGAGCAAGCTCGCACCCTACGCGGGAACGCCGATGGCGGCGGGCGCGCCGCGGCCGCATGCAGCCATGGCGGCGGTTTCCCCGAAACCGCCCTGCCTCGGTCGGGCAGCGAGCGCCGCTCGCTGCGCATCCCAACCTGCTCCTCTTGCCTGCAACTCTCCTCCGAGGACCTCCACATGTCCGCCACCGATTTCTCCGAATCCGAACCACCGATGCGCCACGTGCATCGCCACTCCCTCGCCTTCATGGGGGCGGGGTTGGCTCCGGCCTATGCCGGCCTCGGCTCCGACGCCGCCCCCCGGGCCGACACGGGACTGCTCAACACGTACGAGGCGTACGACCGGCTCGCACTCGGCGTGGGCGGGTTCCTGCGCGGCTACGTGCGCACGGTCGACACGACCAACCGCGCCGTCGGGCTTTTTGCGATGTACCTGCTCTTCGTGATGATGGCCGTGCTGGCCTACGCGATGATCTCCAACGTCGTGTTCAAGTCGCCCGCGATCTGGGTCATGGAGATGGCGCAGTTCACCATGGCCGCCTACTACCTGCTCGGGGGCGGCTTCTCCTTCCAGGACGATGCGCACGTGCGCATGGACGTCTTCCGCTCCCGCTGGAGCCCGCGCACCCAGTACATCGTCGACGCCGCCACCGGCGGGATCGTGCTCTTCTACCTGGGCGTGCTGCTCCACGGCGCCGTCTCCAGCTCGCTCTACGCCCTTGAATACGGTCAGAGGAACTACACCGCCTGGGCGCCGCCGATGGCGCCGATCAAGATCGTCATGACCGTGGGCATCCTGTTGATGACGCTCCAGGTCGTCGCGCGCCTCGTCCGCGACCTCGCCGGCGCCTGCGGGAAGGAGCTGCGATGAGCCACGAGGCGATCGTGCTGGTGATGTTCCTGGGGATGATGGTCCTCATGGCCACCGGCCAGCGGGTGTTCGCGATGATCGGTTTCGTCGCCGTGGCGACCGCGCTCCTGCTCTGGGGCGACGGCGCGGCGGCGATGGGCTTCAACGCCAGCATCAAGCTGCTCAACTGGTACCCGCTGCTCACGCTGCCGATGTTCGTCTTCATGGGCTACATGCTCTCGGAGTCGGGCATCGCCAACGACCTCTACACGATGCTGCACGTCTGGACCGGGCGTTTCCGCGGCGGCCTGGCCATCGGCACGATCCTGCTGATGGTGCTGATCTCGGCGATGAACGGCCTGAGCGTGGCCGGCATGGCGATCGGCTGCAGCATCGCGATGCCGGAGATGTTGAAGCGCAAATACGACAAGCGCATGGTCTCGGGCGTGATCCAGGCGGGCAGCTCGCTGGGCATCCTCGTGCCGCCCAGTGTCGTGCTCGTGCTCTACGGCATGATCGCCCGCCAACCCGTCGGCCAGCTCTGGCTGGCCGGGGTGTTCCCGGGCCTGCTCATGGCGGCGCTCTTCCTCGCCTATGTGGTCGTCCGCTGCCGGCTCCAGCCCGAGCTGGCGCCGGTCGCCAGCGAGGACGAGCTGCAGGTGCCGCTGCGCGCCAAGCTCCGCCTGCTCACCGCCGGGCTGATCCCGCTGGCGATCATGTTCATCGTCATCGGACTCTTCCTCGGCGGCGTCACCAGCCTGGTGGAGAGCTCCGCGGTGGGGGCGGTGGCCGCGTTGCTGGTGGCCTGGGGCCGCCGGCGCCTCACGAAAAAAGTCCTCCACGACACCGTGCGGCAGACGCTCAACATCAGCGCGATGTTCATGTGGATCATCATGGCCGCGCTGGCCTTCGGCGCCGTCTTCGACGGGTTGGGCGCGGTGAAGGCCATCGAGAAGCTCTTCCTCAACGACTGGGGCCTGAACCCCTGGGTGGTGATCATCCTGATGCAGGTCTCCTTCGTGGTCATGGGCATGTTCCTCGACGACACCGCGATGCTCGTGATCGTGGCCCCGCTCTACGTGCCGCTGGTCAACGCGATGGGCTTCAGTCTGGTCTGGTTCGGCGTGCTCTACACGGTCACCTGCCAGATCGCCTACATCACCCCTCCGTTCGGATACAATTTGTTCCTCATGAAGGCGATGGCGCCGAAGGATTTTCCGCTGAAGGACATCTACGCCTCCATCATCCCGTTCGCCGGCCTGATGTTCCTCACGATCGTGCTCCTCATGGTCTTCCCCGAGATCGCCCTCTGGCTGCCGCAGAAGTTCATGGTGAAGTAACCGACCTCCGTCCCCGGATCGCCCGCCGACAGGCTTTCGCCTCGTCTCACTTGATATGAACCAAAACCACCGATTCCGCCGAGTGCCTCCGCTGCAACCGAGCAGACATGCCGAGCGACCACGGATTCCGCGGATGGGCGCGGAATCCGAAATCCTTCATCCGTGGGAATCCGTGCGATCCGTGGTCAGTCTCCGGATCGATGCCGCTCCCGACCCGCAGCCACGCTGAGTTCACTGTTTCGCGTCCTTCATTCCGCGCTCCGCCTTCTGCCTTAGGTCCTCCGCCCCCATGCCCAACTCCTCCATCTGGTCGCTCAACTCCGGCGGGCTCCGCTACGACTTCGCGTCGTTGCGCGAGCTCCTCGCGAAGGCGACCCCGCGGCGTTCGGGTGACGAGTTGGCCGGGCTCGCCGCCGGTTCCGCGGAGGAACGGGTCGCCGCCCAGCTCTGCCTCGCCGAGGTGCCGCTGGCGCGGTTCCTCGAGGACCTGCTGGTCCCGTACGAGGACGACGAGGTCACGCGGCTCATCGTCGACACCCACGACCGCGCCGCCTTCACGCCGGTCTCGGGCCTGACCGTCGGCGGTTTCCGCGAGTGGCTCCTGCGCTACGAGACCGACGAGTTTGCGCTCGCCGCCGTGGCGCCCGGGCTCACGCCCGAGATGGTCGCCGCCGTCTCCAAGATCATGAGCAACCAGGATCTCATCCTGGTCGCGAAGAAGTGCCGCGTGGTCACCGCGTTTCGCAACACCCTCGGCCTGCCCGGCCGCCTCGCGGTGCGGCTTCAGCCCAACCACCCGACCGACGACCCGAAGGGCATCGCCGCCTCCATCGTCGACGGCCTGCTCTATGGCTGCGGCGACGCCGTGATCGGCATCAACCCTGCGACCGACAGCGTGCCCGCGTTGGAGACGTTGCTGAAGCTCGTCGACGAGATCATCCAGCGCTACGGCATCCCCACGCAGTCGTGCGTGCTCGCGCACGTGACGACTCAGCTTGATGCGATCCGTCGCGGCGCGCCGGTCGACCTCGTGTTCCAGTCGATCGCCGGCACCGAGGCCGCGAACAAGAGTTTCGGCGTGAACCTCGCATTGCTCGCCGAGGCGCGCGACGCCGCGCTCTCGCTGGGCCGCGGCACGGTGGGGCAGAACGTGATGTACTTCGAGACCGGCCAGGGCTCCGCGCTCTCCGCCGGCGCGCACCACGGCGTGGACCAGCAGACCTGCGAGGCGCGCGCCTACGCCGTGGCGCGGCGCTTCTCGCCGCTGTTGGTCAACACGGTCGTGGGTTTCATCGGCCCCGAGTATCTCTACGACGGCAAACAGATCATCCGCGCCGGCCTCGAGGACCACTTCTGCGGCAAGCTGCTCGGCCTGCCGATGGGCTGCGACATCTGCTACACCAACCACGCCGAGGCCGACCAGGACGACATGGACAACCTGCTCACGCTCCTCGGCGTCGCGGGTTGCAACTACATCATGGGGATCCCGGGCGCCGACGACATCATGCTCGGCTACCAGTCCACGTCCTTCCACGACAGCCACTACCTCCGCCAGGCGCTCGGGCTGAAGCCGGCGCCGGAGTTCGAGGCGTGGCTGGAAAGGATGCGCATCGTCGCCGGCGGTCGGCGGCTGCTGCCCGTCGGCGAACACCACGCCCTGATCGATCATGCCCTCGTCTGAGACTACCCCAGCTTCTTCCGTTCCGGATTCCGTCGGTGGAGCGGGCTCGATCTCCGACCGGATCGAGAATGGTGCGTCGGGCTTTACGCCCGACATGCCGGATGGCGGGCGTAAAGCCCGCCCCACCACCGGAGAAGCTCTCGCCAGTGGAGAAGGCCAGACCAGCGCCACCGCCGACACTTGGCGCGCGCTGGCGCAGTTCACCTCGGCCCGCATCGCGCTCGGCCGTGCCGGCGGCAGCGTGCGCACGCAGTCGCTGCTCGACTTCCGCCTCGCCCATGCCCGCGCCCGCGACGCCGTGCAGATGGAGTTCCACGCCGAGGCGCTCGGGGCGGCGCTCGGCCGCGCGGGGCTCGAGACGGTGCGCGTCGATACGGCCGCGCCGGATCGCCGCACGTTCCTCGTGCGGCCCGACCTGGGACGCCGACTCGCGCCCGAATCCCGCGCAGCGCTCGTCGCACGAAAGCCAAAATGGGGCGCGCGCGACCTCGCCATCATCGTCTCCGACGGCCTGTCCGCCCTCGCCGCCGAGCGGCAGACGGGCGCCGTGCTCACCTGCCTCGTGCCGCTGCTGCGCGCCGCCGGCTGGAGCCTGTATCCGATCTTCCTCGCGCCGTTCGGCCGGGTGAAACTGCAGGACGAGCTCGGCGAACTGCTCGGCGCCCGCCACGCGCTCCTGTTGCTCGGCGAACGTCCCGGGCTCGGTGCGCCCGACAGCCTCGGCGCGTACTTCACCTTCATGCCCCGCGCCTCCTGCACGGATGCCGATCGCAACTGCGTGTCGAACATCCGCCCCGAGGGCTTCGGTCCGAAGGCCGCCGCGCACAAACTTGCGCAGTTGCTGCTCGAATCCGCGCGCCGCGGCATCAGCGGCGTCGCGCTGAAGGACACCGGTGACGGACTCCCGCTGTCGGCCGACCGCACCCTTCGCGCGATCGCGTAGCGGGCGGGCCGCGCTCTTCGGATCTCGTTTGCCCCGAAGGGCGGATGTTCGAGCGCGGCCGTCTGCACGCTGACCGTTTTTTGAAAGCTCCGGTCTGGATCTTGCGCGCGGTTTCGCGAACATCGATTTGATGCCTCGCTCCTCACCGCTGCCGTGGAAGAAGACGTTCCGGAAGTTGCCTCCGGTGATCGAGAACGCGCTCGTGCAACTCGCGCCCGGTGCGTTGTGCGTCGTGGGCTGCACCAAGGTACTCACGGAGGCCGAGCTCGCGGCGGGCACGTACCAGCACCTCTGCATCGGCGCGAGGACGGACCTCTCGCCGGAGCTGCAGGTGCTGTTGCCGTCGCCCAACGTCGGCCCGACCAGCCATGCCAACGCGATCCCGGAGGAGCGGCCCCTCAAGGACCGCCCGAAGTACGCCAAGCTCATGCACGGACGCGCCCCGTCCTGGAGCGGCGAGCGCACGCACCCCACGCGGTTTCGGCGCGAGGTCTGGCAACGCGAACTGGTCCCGCCGGCGCTGTCGCTGCTCGGTTTCCGGGCGGTGCCCGAGGCGCCCGGCGCCGCGGCGGGGGTCGCGGTGCATTTCCAAGTGCAGGAACCGCTCGATCCGGCGGATCCGGAGTTTCGAGACAAGCTGCTGCGCTGCGTGAATCTGCTGCAGGAGAACGTGGGCGCGGTCGGCGTGCACCCAGTCGACCACGCCGCAGCCCAGGCGTGGCGCTGCCGCGCGGACGACTTCGGCTGGAGCCCGCTCGACGAGGCGGCGACCGACGCACTACTGGCGCGGATCGCGCAGCGTTCCGCCGGTCGGGGCGCGGAGGTTTTCCGCCTGATGCGGGAGCGCTTCGACTGCCTCCGCAAGCTCGAGCCGCGGAGGATCCTCCACAGCACCCGCGGTTTTGTGGGCTACTTCCTCATCGACTTTTGCGACAACCTCGCGGTGTTCGAGAACCTCGAGGTCGACCACGCGCTCTACGTGGTGCGGGCCGATGCCGCCGCGCTCGGCCGAATGAACCGGAAGGAGTTGTTCGCGCGGGTGGGCGAGGACGTGGAGCGCATCGTGCACACCAAGGACTGGATGCAACGACTGGACAACATTGTCCGCCTTGCCCGCGACGACCAGAGCCCGCGCGAGGGCGAGATGATCTGAGCGGGGCGGCTCCGACCGGATAGCTCGGGCTTCGCGTGCCGGCTGGCTCCGACCGGGGGCGACCGGTCATAGACCGGTCCTACGGCTGGGGCGACCGGTGGGACCGGTCTCCGACCGGACTGGCCGGGCTCCGCGGTGATGCCATCGCACTGGGTGAAGTGCGGCGGAGCGGTCGGGCGCACCCAATCCGCCCGTACCGTTGGCCTCAGGTATTTGAGTTTTCAATTTGGCCCGGAACCAGCTCAGGCAGGGGACTTCTCCAGCTCTCCAATCATGAGATCAATTGCGGTTCCGCTTCTCCGGCTCGTCTCCGTGTTTTTGTTTTCTCTCCTGGTTGGCTCCGTGCTGGCTGCGGACGTGACCGTCTTCGCCGCGGCCAGCCTCGCGGATGCGCTCAGCGAGCTCGCTCCGCTGCACACGAAGGCCACCGGCGACACGCTGCGCTTCAATTTCGGCGCGTCGGGCACGTTGGCGCGCCAGATCCAGGCGGGGGCACCGGCCGATGTGATCGTCTCGGCCGATGAGCTGCGCATCGACCGGCTCGAACAAGCCGGCCTGCTCGTCGCCGGCTCGCGCCGGACGATCCTCGCCAACCAGCTCGTGCTCGTGGTCGCGGCCGACGGTGGGGCGCCGATCGCGGCTCTGCCCGACTTGGCGAAACCCGCGGTGAAGCGCATCGCGATCGGCGAGCCGGCGACGGTGCCGGTGGGCACGTACACCAAGGAGCATTTCCAGAAACTGGGGCTGTGGCCGCAGGTGAGCTCCAAGTGTGTGCCGCTCGACAACGTGCGCGCCGTGCTGGCCGCGGTCGAGGCGGGCAATGCTGACGCTGGGTTGGTGTACCGGACCGATGCACTCATCTCGAAGAAGGTGTGGATCGCGGTGGCGGTGCCACTGACCGAAGGTCCGAAGATCACGTACCCGGCCGCGGTGCTGCGCGATGCGAAGGAGCCCGAGGCGGCGGCGAAGTTCGCCGCGTTCCTCGCCGGGCCGGAGGCGCGAGAGGTGTTCGCGAAGTACGGATTTCTGCCGGCGCCGTAGGGGTGGCGCGGTTCCCAGACGGCGTCGGCCTATGTGAACCGTCGGGTGGGGTTGAGCGGCGTCGAGCGGTGCGGGCTGAAGCACCGCACCACGGTGGTCCGCGCCAGGCGCTGCGGCCGGCATGCCGGCTGCACTAGCGCGCCAGCCGCATGCCTGAACTGCTCCACATCACGCTCTTCACGGTCGGGGTCGCGCTGCTGAGCACACTGCTGATCCTGCCGCCGGGCATCGCCCTGGGCTGGCTGCTGGCGCGGCGGCGATGGCCCGGCAAGGTGCTGGTCGAGACGTTGGTCGCGCTGCCGCTGGTGATCCCGCCGGTGGCGACCGGGCTGGTGCTGCTGAAACTGTTCGGCAAACACGGGCTGATCGGTGCGTTTTTCCAGCATGTGCTGGGCGTCGAGATCGTCTTCACGTGGAAGGCGGTGGTGATCGCGACGGCGGCGATGGCGCTGCCGCTGCTGGTGCGGGCGGCGCGGGTGGCATTCGAGGAGGTCCCGGAGCGGCTCGAACAGGTGGCGCGCACGCTCGGCGCGGGCCCTTGGCGGACGTTCTTCGCCGTGTCGCTGCCGTTGGCGCGGCGCGGTCTGGCGGCGGGCACGGTGCTGGCGTTCGCGCGGGCGCTGGGCGAGTTCGGTGCGACCGTGATGATCGCGGGCATGATCCCGGGCGAGACGGTGACGCTGGCGCTGGGCATCTACCACGAGGTGCAGCTCGGCAACGATGGCGCGGCGCTCACGTTGCTCGGGATATCGGTGACGTTGGCCTTCGCCGCGCTGGCCTTGAGCGAGTGGCTGCTGCGGCGAAAGACCGCGGATATGGCGGGCGTAAAGCCCGCCCCACCATCGGAGGCGCGGGCGTCTGGTGTGATCGCGCAGGCCGCTGGTAGGGACGCCTCTCCGAGGCGTCCGTTGGCTGTGTCCCACGCGGCAGGCGAGAATTCGGAGCGGACGTTTCGGAGAGACGTCCCTACCTCGAGCGGCAAGCCGGTGCCGATGCTGGAACTCGAGGGCGTGCGCTGGGTGGCGGGCGAGTTCGGGCTCGAGGTCTCGGCGGAGTTCGGCGGCGGGGCGACCGGGCTGTTCGGCGTGTCGGGTTCGGGCAAGTCGACGCTGGTCGAACTTGTCGCCGGTCTGCGGATACCTCAGGCCGGGCGGATCGTGCTGGGCGACACGGCTCTGGCGGATGCCGCGGTCGGGGTGTTCCTGCCGGCGCAGGAGCGGGGGATCGGCTTCGTGCCGCAGGATGGCGCGCTGTTTCCGCACCTCACCGTCGAAAGGAATCTGCGTTTCGCGGAGACACGCGCGCCGCTCGCGGGCCGCGCGGCACGGCGGGCTCAGGTCTGCGCCCTGCTTGGCATCGAAGGGTTGTTGGGCCGGCGCGTGCCGGAGTTGTCGGGCGGTGAGCGGCAGCGCGTGGCGTTGGCGCGGGCCTTGGTCTCCGCGCCTCGGTTGCTGCTGCTCGACGAGCCGTTGGCGGCGCTCGATGCCGCGCGCAAGCAGGCGATCCTGCCGTACCTGAGGCGGGTGCGCGACGAGCTGCGGGTGCCGATGCTCTTCGTGAGCCATGCGCGCGAGGAGGTGCTGGCGCTCTGCGACGAGTTGGCGGTGATCGAAGGCGGGCGGCTGTTGCAGCACGGACCGGTGGCGGCGGTGTTCCAGCGGCCGGCGAGCGATGCGGTGGCGCGAATCGTTGGCGTGGAGACGGTGCTCCCCGGGCGGCTGCTGGGAGGAGAGGGCCAACTGGCGGTGGTGGGCGTCGGCGGCGTGCGTTTCCATGGCCTGGCGGACCGGTTGGCCGCGGGCACCGAGGCGGTGCTGGTGAGCATCCGCGCGGAGGACGTGCTGCTGGTGCGCGACGGCGTCGTGGGCGGCACGAGCGCCCGTAACCGCTGGCGCGGCACGGTGGTGGCGCTCGTCGATGAGGGCGCGCTGGTGCGGGTGGAGCTCGACTGCGGATTCCCCCTGGTGGCGCGGCTCACCCGGCAGGCCGCGGCGGAGTTCGACCTCGTTGTCGGGCGCGAAGTCGGAGCGCTGGTGAAGGCGCCGAGTGTGCACCTGATCGCGCGGTGAGCCGCGGGGCTCAGCAGCGCAGCGGTCTCACGCGGTAGTCGCCGCCGAGCACGAGGTACTCCGCTTCACCCTCGAGGAGATGGCGTGGGAGCAGCCCGCTGAAGAAGAGGATCTTCGCGAGGGGCACTTGCACTGCCCAGACGTGCGAACCGAACTCCCAGGCCACCTCGGCGTCGGAGGAGAAGGAGCTGAGGTTGTTCAGCCGCACCAGCGTCCCGCCGGAATCCGGGCCTTCGCGCACCGCGTACTCCTCGGGGTCGTGGGTGCCGCGGTAGAGCGTGAGGTGGGTCGTGTCCGGGTGGCGGCGACGGAGCTCGTCCTGGCAGAAGGTGAAGAGCAGATCGAGCTGCATGGCCACGCCCATGGTCTGGGCGGCGCCGCGCATGCGGTCGGCGGCGTACTTGTCGCGTGCGGCGGGATCGGTGGCGAGGCGGCCGCCATGGTAGGTGGCCGGGATGCCGAAGCGACTCTCGACCCACGCCTTCAAAACGGCGCCGGCGTGGCCGTTGCTGTCGACACCCCAGTTGGCGAGGAAACGCAGGTAGCTGTGCCGCAGGCTCGCCCGGGCGGACGACTGATGCTGATCCCACTCGTGGAGACGGAACTTCACCGAGACGTAGTCGTGAAAGATCTGGCCGCGCTGTGCGGGCTCGGCGGTGGCGTCGAGCTGGGCGAAGAGGCGGCGATCCGTGGTGCGCGCGCCGTCGATCTCCAGCGCGCGGGGCTGCTCCTGGAACTCGCAAGAGGCGATGATCCAGGGTGGGAGGTTGCAGCGGCAGAGACTGGTCGGTCGCGCGGCGGAATTCATGCGGAGGGCGGTGTGGGCAGGAGGGGCGGTCGCGGGGCGCGGAGGGGCAGGGGGCGGGGCAGCGACAGCAGCCCCGTGGTCTGGCGCCGCACGCGCTCGGCGATGCCGGGGTCGAGCTGGCGCAGCCAACGCGGCGGGATGTCATGAACACCGTAGCACGCTCCCGCGAGCTGGCCGACGAGGGCCCCGGCGGTGTCGGCATCGCCACCGCGGTTGACGACGTCGACGATGCAGCTCTCGACGCTGTCGTTGCGGAAGAAGGCGTGGAGCACGGTCTGGACGGTGTCGACGACGTAGCCGCTGGTGTTGCCCGGCCAGGGCTCGAAACGAAACCGCGGGTGCAGTGCCAGCGTTTCGGAAACGCAGCGCCGGCAGTCGCCGATCGAGCCGCCGAGCATCAGGACCTGCGTGAGACGGCCGAGCAGCATCGCGGCGGCGTCGGAGAGAGGGTGATGGTGGGTGAGGTGCGCCTGTTCGAGGGTGCAACGCACGAGCAGTTCGGGTTCGTCGAGCGTGGCGAGGGCAACGGGAAGGTTGCGCATCGCGGCGCCGTTGCCGGCATTGTCCTCGGAGGGCGGGGCTTCGAGCGTGCCTTCGATCAGGTAGCGGCGGATGCCGCGGCGGCAGGCGTGGCCGATGTCGGGCGGTTTGCTGCGCATCCAGCCGACGAACGAGTCCGCGACCATGCGGAGGTCCCAGCCGCGGGCCGCGAGCAGGGCGTCGCCAAGAGCGAGCGCCATCTGTGTATCGTCGGTCACCTGACCGGGGCGCAAGCGGAGCCATCCTCCCCCGACGATGTTGCGCAGTCCGCCCTTGAAGGTGCCCTCGATCTCGCGCGCGGTCATGAACTCCGCGGTGGCCCCGAGGGCATCGCCGATGGCGAAGCCGAGGTACGCGCCGAGGGCGCGTTCATGGAGCGAGAGGGCGAGGCTGGACACTGCGGACCGAGGAGCAGGGCGCGAGCCAGCGGAAGGCGGACGGACACGGAAGCGTTAACCGCGAAGAACCTAGCGTGGCTCCGCCGCAACCGAAGGGGCAGAATGATGAACCACGGATTTCACGGATGGGCACGGATTCCGGGGGCCCATCTGTGGATTCCGTGTGATCCGTAGTCAACTTTCCCGACAGGGCGTAACATCGGGAAATCGTGCACAGAATGCAGCGTTTGCAGGAATAGCTGCGCAGAGATGTCACCGGTCACTTCAAAACCAGCCACTTCGGGTCGGTTCAAAACCAGCCACTTCGGGCGGCGGGTTTTTGATAGGAGTTGGGGGTTGGAGGACAAGCTTTGAGCGGGGCGCG